>OFHA01000592.1_pt1 | contig 30921 bp, 27 predicted proteins | sample 1521891 | NCBI WGS metagenome assembly OFHA01 (sample SAMEA3504089, study PRJEB24116) | mouse gut metagenome | biome: mouse gut; feature: mouse-associated habitat; material: faeces | place: Denmark | collected 2011
AAAATAGTTAATGGTAATCCGATATTATTGTTATAATTACTTTCTGTTTTTAATAATTTATTTCGTTGTGCTAAAACTTTGTTATATCTAACAAGAGATGAATAGTAACTCTTTTTTTGTTGAGACAAACTTATGTTTAAAAAATTTCGTCTAAGCACTGGGGATTCTTTTATGATATCAAGTTCATCTGGACTAAAATAAACAACATTTAATAAACCTATTAATTCATTAATTTTTCTTACTGGAATTTTGTCTATTGCTATCCTTTTTTTTCCTAATTTATCAATATGAATTTCTATAATATGAGTTCTGTATTTTTTGGATATTTTAAGTTTTATATACGAAAAATCCTCTCCCCATTTAATGAGTTCCTTATCCTGAAAAGTACGTGGAGATTTGCCAAGTCCGCTATAATAAATACTTTCCACCATATTAGTTTTACCACTGGCATTATTGCCTATAATAACATTCAAGCCATCACTAAAAGCAATGTCTTGTTTATTATAATTTCTAAAATTTACCAATTGCAATTTTTCTATTTTCATAATTTTATTTTAGCATATTTTTTCTATTATAAGCAACCTCTAAATTGGTTATGTACTAAAAATTTTTTATTTCTTTTTTCAAGCATATATTTCATTTCTCCTCTGCTGTTTTTGTTTTACTCATTTTCATATTATCATTCATTATCATTGCTATTTATAGCAGATTGTTTTTTTCTTTCATAAATTCGTATTGCAAATGTTTTAATTAATGCTCCACATGGTACAGCAACAATCATACCAAATATACCAAATAGTCCGCCAAATACTGCAAGTGATATAATAACAAATGCAGGGTGGAGTTCTACACTCTTTCCTACCACTTTAGGTACTATCAATATACTATCTACTTGCTGTAATATAAGTACAATAATAATTGCATACAACGCTCTTATAGGTTCTCCACTTAAAAGTCCCATAGCAACAGAAAGTAAAAATGCTATCACTGCACCTACATAAGGTATCAAATTAGAAAAGCCTGATAATATACCTATCATAATAGCATAAGGTATTTTTGCTATTGTAAAACTAATACTAATCAATATCGCCATAATTAATGCATCTGTCATTTGTCCAGTAATATAACCAGAAAATGTACTTGTCACCAATTTGCAAAAATCTTTTATGGTATATGCATTTTTTTTACTAAAAAATACATTTACTATATTTTTACAGCAATATATTACTTTGTTTTTTTCTTCTAAAATATAAAAAGCAATGGTTAATCCTAACACTAAATTGATTGCCCAGCTTCCTGCTCTTGAAACAGAATTTGCTATGCTCATAACGCTTGCTTGAAGTAATTCAGAAATATTTGTCGTCCAGCCCGAAAGAATACCCTCTACATTTTGGAACATACCATATTCTGCTAGTTTTACACTAATTAAAACAAAAAAGTCACTAAAATCTTGTATATAAGCATTGATTTTATCTGCTAATGATGTAATATCTGTCGAACCAATTTTCAACACAATATATTGTATTGCAGCATAAACAATAAGCAACCATAATATATAAACTGTTATTGTTCCTCTTTTTCTTGTAGGAAATGTTTTATATGTTGTAGGTGTATATTTCTCCCATTTCTTTTGAAAGAAATCTACCATGGGATTCATCAAAAATGAAAATATTAATGCTACCAGCACAGGAGCAAATACAGAAATCATTTTTGATGTAGTAGCAAATACAATTCTTTTTACAGATGACAAATTACCTGCAACACCAGCCAATATATATATCAGTAATACCGTAAATACCACATGAAACGATATTTTTAAATATTGTTTATCCCAAGGCAGTTTCATACTATTTCCCTTTCTTCATCAATTTTTATAAGCAATTACTTTCAACAAAAATTCCCATATTTTTATTACAGAATCAATATCTGCTTTTTCATCTGGAGAGTGCGCTCCTGTAATATTAGGTCCAAATGAAACCATATCAATATCTTTTAACTTACCACTGAATATACCACACTCTAGTCCAGCATGTATAGATGTTATTTTTAATTCTTGTCTATATAATTTTTTATATAATTCTTGACATACTTTACAAATATGAGATTCTCTTTTTGCAGGCCATTCAGGATATTCTCCTGTTACTTCTGTTTTTGAGCCTGTTAATGATGCAATAATATCTATTTTATGTGCTATAAATCTCTGTTTACTTGCCACAGAACTTCTAATAGCATTACAAAATATAATATGTTCTTTTTCTGTTTTTACTGCTCCAATATTACTAGAACTCTCTACTAAATCAGTATAAATATCCATTGTTTCTATACCATAAGGTATTAAAAGTAATATAGAAATTAATTTTTTAACAGTATCTTTTGAAAAACATTCTCCTATTTTTTCAGTCATAGGCAATAATGAAACAGAAATATTGTTTTCTGACTGTTTATACTCATTGTTTAATGCTTTATTTAATAATACCAACATTTTTTTAATTGCTTCTACATCATCTGATTTTAATAAAAGTACTGTTTCTGCCTCTCGTGGTATAGCATTATCTTTTTCTCCGCCTAAAATATTACATATTCTAATATCATATACGTTAAAAATTTGCAAAAGTATTCTTCCCATTAACTTATTTGCATTCGCTCTTTGCAAATGAATATCTGTTCCAGAATGACCGCCTTTTAATCCTGTTATTTTTAATAAATAAGGCATACCCCATTCAGGTACTTTTTCCCATACAATAGGAAGTAAAACATTTGTTTTATTTCCTCCACAACAGCTAATTACTAATTCTCCTTGTTCTTCAGAATCCAGATTGATAAATATTTTTCCTTTTAAATCACTTACATCAAACGCTTTTGCGCCTCCCATACCGATTTCTTCTTCTGTTGTAAATATTGCCTCTATGTCTGGGTGTGCAATATTTTCTGCATCTAATATAGCAAGCATATACGCCACACCAATACCGTTATCTGCGCCTAATGTTGTGCCATCTGCTTTTATTTTTCCGTCTTCTATTATCAATTTCAAGCCATCTTTTTCAAAATCATGTTCTATATTGCCATTTTTTTCACATACCATATCAATATGTGATTGTAATATTATTGTTGGTTGTGTTTCATATCCTTGTGTTGCTGTTTTTTTAATCAATACATTATTCTTTTCATCTTGTCTGTAATAAAGTCCCTTTTTTTCTGCAAAATGCACAATATAATCGCTTAATTTTTTTTCATTTTTACTTCCATGAGGAATATTACATATTTCTTCAAAAAAATAAAATACTGATTTTGGTTCTAAATTTTCTAATACGCCCATATTTTCACCTTCCTATATTTACAAATTATAGCCGTTTTTATTTTATCACATACCTGTTCATTTTACTGCAATTATTTTCATAAAACTATTTTTTCTGTAAAAAAATACATTATACAAAAATCACTATAAATTAAAAGTATTTTTTCAACATATCAATCGCCATAGTATTACCTTGTTCCGCTGCCTTTTCATACCAGTTTTTTGCAATTTCCATATTTTTACTTACTCCTCCTAAACCTAATCTATAAAAATGACCCATTTGTGTTTGAGAAATATGAAATCCTTTTTCTGCCGCTTTTTGATACCATTGGAAAGCTAAAACCTCATTTTTTTCAATTCCTATACCATTTTTATAGCAATAAGCAACATTATTTTGTGCGACAGTGTGTCCTAAAACTGCTGCCTTATCATACCATTGAAATCTATCTTTTTCACTTTTTTCTATACCATATGTACCATTTTCATATATCTTTGCTAATTCAAACATAGCATAACTATTATTTTTTTCTGCTAATTGTTTCATAATGTCTACATGAACACTTTTTGCATTAGAATTATGCTGTTTATTTTTATAATGATTATAAAAAGCAATATATTCATTTAAGCCAAGTGTATTTTTAGAAAATTCATCTAATTGATGTGTTTTTTGAGGTAACTCGTTCTCATTTAACATAAAATAGGAATAAATACTCAATATATTAACAGGATTTTTTATTCTGTTTTCTCTGCTTACATCAATAAATCTCCATGCTCCATCATAATAAACTACATTCCACGTATGATTTTTGATACGAGAATTTATTGTAAAACATGGTATATTTGCCTCTTGACACATCATTTTAAACGCTGCTGCATATCCAGAACAAACTGCTTTTTTATGTACAAAAACACCATTTGCACAAAAAGCATATATATTTTCATCATTAATAACAGTTGCAGTTTTTGCTGTTTGTGTATCAAATTCTGTATGAAACACAATCCAGTCATGTATTGCTGTTATTTTTTCTAATTCTGTCATATTTTCATTTAATATACTTTTATTAATTTCTCTTGCTTTTTGTATAGAATGTTCATGATTTTGATTTTTTCTTGTTTCTATCCATAGTTGTTGATTTTTAATATTTGATTTTACATTTAGTCTTTCTGGTATCACAGAATATACATATAAATAAATTCTTCGCACACTAACAATATTCAAATCTACTTTTATTTTTGTTTCTGGTACTCCGTTATAATAATTTTCAATCAACTGCTCTGCAACTTCCATTTCTATCATATTAACATCTTGTTGTGGCATTGTTTTTGCAAATATAACACTATTAAATTGTAATATAAACATAAAAAATAGTATCAAAAGTTTTTTCATGATTTTCCCTCTTTATTTATTTTAAATTTTACTTTATATAATTGTATCGTATCAATTACATCAAATCATCTTTCGTAATCGCTATGGAAGGATAATGCTCTAATGTTGTTAAATCTGTATCTAAAGGAACACAATATAACATATAAATACTTTCTGTGTCCTTTTCTATATACTCCTGTAACTTTTGTTTCGATAAATTGGCATCATAACTAACATATACTACAGATACTACACCTACTTTTTCATTTTTCATATTTTCAATACTTCCTTTACATATTAGATTTAGCAAAACATATCTCCTCTTTTCTATATTTAAGCTATTCTTATATTACAAAAACCCTGACGGATTTCCATCAGGGTTTTCTGCATCGTACAAGTCTTTGAACGCTGTACTTCCTTTTTGAATTTTTTTAAATCATAAATTATACTAAACCTTGAGCCATCATAGCAGCTGCAACTTTTTTGAAACCTGCAATGTTAGCACCAGCAACTAAGTTATAGCCTAAGCCATATTCTTCAGCAGCTTCAGCGGATACTTTATGAATATTTTTCATAATGCCTTTTAATTTTTCATCAACTTCTTCAGCTTCCCAGCTGTATCTCATAGAGTTCTGGCACATTTCAAGAGCAGAAACTGCAACACCACCAGCATTAACTGCTTTAGAAGGTGCAACAATTACGCCAGGTTGATTTTGTGCATATTCAAGAGCTTCATTTGTTGTAGGCATATTAGCAACTTCAATATAGTATTTTGTACCATTACCAATGATTTTTTTGATTTCATCCATAGTAATTTCGTTTTGTGTTGCACAAGGCATAGCAATGTCAACTTTTTCGCCCCAAGGTTTTGTTTTTGCAACAAATTTGCAGCCAAATTTATCAGCGTAGTCTTGAGCTCTGTCACGTCCAGAAGTTCTCATTTCTACCAAGTAATCAATTTTTTCTGGTGTTACAACGCCGTCTGGGTCATAAACATATCCGTCTGGACCAGAAATTGTAACAACTTTACCGCCCAATTCAGCAACTTTTTTGCAAACACCCCAAGCAACGTTACCAAATCCAGAAATAGCAACTGTTTTGCCTTCAAATGTATCGCCTTCATGTTTCAATACTTCATTTACATAATATGTTGCACCAAATCCTGTTGCTTCTGGTCTGATTAAAGAACCACCAAATTCAAAGTTTTTACCTGTTAATACGCCATTTTCCCAGCAGCCTTTGATTCTCTTATATTGTCCATATAAGTAACCAATTTCTCTACCGCCAACACCAATGTCACCAGCAGGAACGTCTACGTCTGGACCAATGTGTCTGTAAAGTTCTGTCATGAAAGCTTGGCAGAATCTCATGATTTCTGCATCACTCTTACCACGTGGGTCAAAGTCAGAACCACCTTTACCACCACCGATTGGCAAACCTGTTAAGCTGTTTTTGAAAATTTGTTCAAAACCAAGGAATTTAACAATACCAATATATACAGATGGATGGAAACGAAGACCGCCTTTGTAAGGTCCAATAGCGCTGCTAAATTGTACTCTAAAACCACGGTTTACATTTACTTTTCCTGCATCATCTACCCATGTTACTCTGAAGGAAACTGCTCTTTCTGGTTCAACTAATCTTTCTAACAATCCGCTTGCTTCATATTCTGGATGTTTTTCGATTACTTGTTCCAAAGATTTAAAAACTTCTTCTACTGTCTGAATAAATTCAGGTTCTCCATTATTTCTTACTTTTACTTGTTCAATAACTCTTTCCATGTAAGCGTTCATAATTGATTTTTGACCTCCTACGTCTTAAAAAAATATTAATATAAATTTGGGGTTAATATTTTGAACTGCCCTCTTAACTACAAGGGGGTTCCTGTTTTCACAGGCATAAAATCGGACAAGTTCCTGCCCTATTTTTTTCAAAAAGGAAGTTCTTTCGTCGTTCCTTCCGGCAAATGATGAACAGAAAATAATATGATTTATCACTATATTGTTGTGCATACCATACGATTTTCTGTTTTCTGTTTTTTATTATATCACATATTTTAGTATAGTGCATTATTTTTTTGCAGTTTTTCATTTATTTTTGTACAATAATTTCTGCTTTTTTTTATACAAAATGACGTTTTATATTTTTTTTGTATTTTTTTCTATATTTAGTATTATATTTTTTGAAATGGCTAAAAATTAAAATACATTTTATGACTAATTTTTACAACACTAGTTATATATTTGTGACTAAAAAAGATAAAAAATAGTAAAGTTCATTCTCTTATTTGTATGTATTGCTTATACTGTTATCATAGTATATATTTGTCATACAACATAAATGATATATCACTTAAAATAGGGACATCTTTTTTGATATCCCTATACAATATATTTTTAATACTCTTCTTTATCAAACATTTTTTTAGATGATAATTCTGCCCCTCTTTTTCCTTCTGTCAAAAATTCTATATACTGTCCTGTACCTATTGCTACACAGGAAACAGAATCTTCTGCTACAATAGCATTGATACCTGTTGTACTTGTAATCAGCTTGTCCAAACCATATAAAAGGCTACCTCCTCCTGTCATAACAATACCTCTATCAGCAATATCAGATGCAAGTTCTGGAGGTGTTTTTTCAAGTACATTATGCACAGATTCACAAATTGCTGTAACAGATTCCCTCAATGCGTCATGCATTTCATCTGATGTTACTGTAATGTTTTTAGGCAATCCTGTAATCAAATTTCTTCCTCTTACATCTAGACTAACTGGTACACTTCTTTCATATGCAGTACCAATTTTAATTTTTAAATCTTCTGCTGTTCTTTCTCCTATTAGCACATTATGTTTTTTCCTCATATATTTTATAATGGCATCATCAAAATTATCTCCTGCAATTTTTAGTGATGTACTTACAACAGTACCCCCTAATGATATGACTGCAATATCTGTTGTACCACCGCCAATATCCACCACCATACTACCATGTGCTTTTGATATATCAATACCAGAACCTATTGCCGCTGCAATAGGTTCTTCAATAATATGCACACGTCTTGCACCTGCTTGTCTTGTTGCGTCTTCTACTGCACGTCTTTCTACTTCCGTTACACTACTTGGCACACAAACAGCTATTGTTGGCTTTACAAAAGAACGCTTTCCTATTGCTTTTTGTATAAAATATTTTAACATTTTTTCAGTAATTTCATAATTTGATATAACCCCTTCTCTTAAAGGTCTGATTGCCACAATATTACCAGGCGTTCTTCCTAGCATACGACGCGCTTCTTCTCCCACAGATAATATGGTATTGGTATCTCTATCTATTGCTACAACAGACGGCTCTCTAATTACAATTCCCTGTCCTTTGATATATACCAATACAGTCGCTGTTCCCAAATCAATTCCTATATTTTCACCAAACCCCATAAAATTTAGCATTGACATTCTCCTTCTAATACTATCTATATTTTATATATCGTTATTGACAAATATTTTTTATTTCATTATATCTCATATCATTATACCCAATGCTGAAACAGAAAGAAAGTCATTTCTGATTTTTTCTTTTTCTTTTTATTGACAAAATATAAAAATATAGTACAATACTTTCATCAATATGATATAAATCATTTTATTAAGAATCCTATTAATATACAACAAAAATAAAAGTAATACCAATGTTATAAGCATCAGTATTACTTTTTTTATTATTTTATTTCTTGTTTCAGAACATCAATCGCCTTTTGAAGTTGTGTGTCTTTTTCTTCTGGAATACTAACAGAATATTGATATTCTTCAGGCAATTCCACTTTATAATCTGGTGTAATACCCACACCATGTATACATACCCCTTTAGGTGTATAATATTTTTGTATTGTAATTTTTAATGCTGAGCCATCTCTTAAAAAATAGAGCCCCTGCACAAGACCCTTACCAAATGTCTGTGTACCAACCAATTTTCCTGCTCCCATATCTTGAACAGCACCAGCCATAATTTCAGAAGAACTTGCACTATATTCATTTACCAACAATACTAAAGGTACCTCTACACAATTTTTATCTGAAACAGTATCCTCTCTATTACCTTGTTTATCTATTGTATACACTAATGTGCCTTCTGGTACAAGTTCATCTGTTATATCAGAAACTACATTCACCAATCCACCTAAATTATTTCTTAAATCAATTACAAGTCCTTTTATATTTTGTTTTTTCATATCTTTATATATTCTCATAAATTGGTCATATGTTTTTTCCTTAAAACTTGTTATTTTAATATAAGCAATATCATTTTCAAGCATTTTACCCTTAACAGTAGTGGTTTCAATTTGGGCTCTTGTCAATTCTATTTCTAATGTTTCCCCTGTACTTGCTCTAAATAATGTAACTGTTACTTTTGTGCCTTCTTTTCCTTTAAATTTATTTTGTATTTCCTGTGTATCCATAGGGGAAATGTTTTCTCCATTAATTTTAATAATTTTGTCATTTGGGCGTATACCTGCCTTTTGTGCTGGAGAATCTTCAATCGGTGCTGCAACAATAATATTTCCATCTACTGGGTCTTTTGTATATTCAATACCAATTCCTACAAACTCTCCTGTTGCATCGTCCATAAAGTTCTGCAAACTGTCTGCTGGAATATAAGATGTATAAGGGTCGCCTAATCCTGCAACTAATCCTGCATACATCATTTCTTCCATATCTTTTTTGTCTGCCTCTTCCACATAATAGTTATCTATATATCTTTGTATGGTTTTTATTTTTGTATCTATGGACATATTACCTGTAACAAATCCTTGTGCAATAGAAATACTTTTCCCGCCTGTCACACACAACGCAACAGCAATAATACCTGATAAAAAACCTTTTGCAAAATCCTTTTTTTCCAAACTTCTCGCCTCACTTTATACTTTGTTTTTCCTCTTTTGTATACTATGGTCAAAAATAGTATAATATGCTATAAAAGCAAGAGTAATTAAAACACAATTTATAAAAAGGGGATTCACTTTTGTGATTCCCCTTAATGCATTAAAAAATATGATTTATACACCAAGATATGGCGCTGGGCTAGTATGTTTTCCATTTTTTCTCACTTCAAAATGGCAATGAGGACCCGTAGAATTACCTGTACTGCCACATTTCGCAACTACTTGCCCTTTTGTTACTTGCTGTCCAACAGATACATTTAATTTTGAATTGTGTCCATACAATGTTACCAATCCGCCACCATGGTTAATCATAACAGTATATCCAAATCCATTTACATAACCTGCTGTAATTACAGTACCATCTGCTGCTGCTACAATATTAGAGCCAGTAGGTGCTGGTATATCATATCCTGTATGGAACTCTCTGCCACTGCCTATTGGTCTGTTTCTATAACCATATCCACTGCTTATGTAAGAACGTCCAGGAACAGGCCATGCAAACTGCCCTCCTGTATATGTCACATTTCCCATAGCTGCACCACCACCAGATGATGATGACGTTTTACTGCTGCTGGTTCTGCTTTGACTTTGTGCTGCTGCTTGTGCTGCTCTTTTTTTTGCTTCTTCTGCTGCTTTTCTGTTTGCCTCATTAATAAGGCGTTCTACTTCTGCACTTGCTTGTTCCCAAGATGCTAATTCTTCTTCATATTTTTTTGCGTCCATGCGATATTGTTCAGATGCTTTTTGTTTCTCTGCTAATTTTTTTTCTAAATCATCACTTTTTTGTTTTTGCTGTGTTACCAAAACAGCAACTTCATCACGCTCTATTGTAATTTCTTTTTCTTTTACTTCAATAATACTTTGATTTCTTTTTAATTCTTCCAATGTATTTTTATCATAATCCATAATTTGATGAATATATTCCGCTCGGCTAATCATATCTGTAATACTTTCTGCTTGCATAATTGCCTTTAAATATCCCACAGAGCCATTTTCATGTATAAATTTTACTCTTTGGCGAAATGTACTCATTTGGCTTTCTTTTTTTTGTGTTGCTTCTGCTAAGTCCTTTTGTGCCTGCTCTAAATTTTTTTGTGTTTCTTCTAATCTATTATTGACTCTTTCTAATTCGTCCTGCGCTTCTGCTACACTTTTATCCAACTGTGCAATTTCTTCTGTAATTGTTTTTTGTTTTTGCTGTGTTTGCTGCAAGGCGTTCTGTGCATTTTTTTTATTTTGTTGATATTGATTTTTTTCTTGCTGTAATTGGTTAATTGTTTTTGCTCCTAGCACTTGATAGCAAGGCTGAAAAAGACAAACAACAAGTAAACAGCTTACCATACATTTTATTCTTTTTTTCATAAAAAACGCCTTCCTTTATTTCTCATACCTTTAAATGTTTTCTAATAGATGTCACACTGCCTATCACACCAAGCAAAATACCAAATATTAACGCAAATGGTAATAATATAGAAAAAATTTCACTACTTTCTCGGAATGTTACCATATTTTTAATAATTGGGAAAAAATCATAAATCATACTAATAGATTTTGCATAAGCTGGCCATGCAATCAGCATAGGTATCAAAGCTCCTAATAATCCTATCAGCACGCCTTCAATAATAAAAGGCCAGCGTATAAACCAATCTGTTGCGCCAACATATTTCATAATATTAATTTCTGTTTTTCTTGTAAATACAGAAATTTTAATTGTATTTACTATAATTACCACAGATATAATGACCAATATGGCAATCACTATAATACCTATTACTTTAATAATTGTATTAATTTTAATCAGTACTTCTGTTTCAGAATGAGCATCTTTTATATTTTCTAAATCGCCTCTTTGTTTAATCTCATTCAATTTTTGCAGTACAGGCTGTTGATTTTTAATATCATCAATAGAAATATTAAAAGAGTTTGAAAGAGGGTTATTTTCTCCTTCCAGCCCTGCTAATATATCATCTGCATCTAATTCTTTTTTTAAATCTTCTAATGCTGCATCTGGAGAAACATATTCTACCTCTGAAACATGTTCTATACTTTCAATTTCTTTTTTTACACTTTCTACTTGCTCCGCTGTTGCATTGCTTGGCATAAATGCTGCAATACCAATACTGTCCTCCAGTTGTGACAACATATATTGCAAATTATTTACCATACAATAAGAAAAAGACATAATTAATATACAAGCTGCTACTGTTGCCATAGAGGCAACTGTCATTAATCTATTTTTTAATAAGCCCGAAAAACTTTCTTTAAAATAGTATCTAATTGAACTCGGTTTCATCTCCATAACCACCTTTTTGAATATCTCGAATTACTTGTCCTCGTCTTAATGTCACAACTCTTTTCTGCATCATATCAACAATATCTTTTGCATGAGTTGCCATGACGATTGTTGTACCTCGCCTGTTGATGTCTTCCAGCAAATCCATAATATCCCATGCTGTACTTGGGTCTAAATTTCCTGTTGGTTCATCGCAAATCAATATAGGTGGATTATTTACAATCGCTCTTGCTAATGCTGTTCTTTGTTGTTCCCCTCCTGAAAGCTGACTAGGGTAACTTCTTGACTTTTTCGCCAGTCCTACAAGAGAAAGCACTGCTGGAACATTACGTCGTATCTGTTTAGAAGGTGCTTCAATTACCTGCATAGCAAACGCAACATTTTCATATACTGTTTTATTTGGTAACAAACGGAAATCCTGAAATACAACACCAAGATTTCTCCTCAAATAAGGTATTTTTTCTCTAGGTAAATCATTTGTTACAACATTATTGATTGTAATTTTTCCTTCTGTTGGGTCTAATTCTTTTAAAAGCAATTTGATTAATGTAGATTTACCAGAACCGCTAGAACCAACAAAAAATACAAACTCACCTTTGTTTATGTGTATAGAAATATCTCTTACACCTGCCGAACCATTCGGATATACTTTTGATACATGTTCTATATTTATCAAAAAAATCTTCCTCTCCTGTTTCTTGGGCAAAAGCTAAATACATTAATAAATTCATGTTACAAATTTACTAATAGCATATGGCATTTCAAAATGCCTTGTTGTTTTGCAGTACTTCATACGAAACAACGCTAAAAAATATTCTCACCATACAGATGATATTACTTATGTCCTATAAAATATCAGCTTGTCCTTTTATCGTCCTTTTCTAATACATACTATTACTGATTCTACCATATTTACATCATTTCTCGCTTAAAAATTATAGCATAGACAAAGGGTAGGTGCAATCCCCTACCCCCTGTATTTTATAAACTTTTTTAAATTAATCAAATTTCAAACTTTTAAACAAATTTTTTTAAATTATGATGATACAAAATTTATATATCATTAATATGACATTTTATCCATATAAATCATATATTTGCTTACCATTAATGTAATTTTAAATATAATGGCATCGTCAAAATTGCGCAAATCCAGCCCCGTCATTTTTTGCAATTTATCTAAACGATACACTAATGTATTTCTATGAATATAAAGCTGTCTGGAAGTTTCGGAAACATTCAAATTATTTTCAAAAAATTTATTTACGGTTGCCAATGTTTCATCATCAAAATCATCTATTGTTAAGCCATGAAGTACTTCTTTTATAAACATTCTGCACAATGGTAAAGGCAACTGATAAATCAAGCGTCCTATTCCTAATCTTTCATAATTTACAATATGTTTTTCTGTTTCAAATATTTTACCTACTTCCAAAGCCATTTTTGCTTCTTTATAAGAACGGGAAACATCTTTTAAATCGCTCACAACAGTACCAATAGAAATAAATACTTTACTATTCATTTCTATATTCAACATATCAGCTATTGTTTTCGCTATTTTTTCAATGTCGTCCATATTTTCTTTTTCTCTAAGCTCTTTTACTAGTATAATGCTTTTTTCATCTACTGCTGTTACAAAATCTTTTGTTTTCGCTGGAAAAATACTTCTCACAATTTCTACTACATTCATTTCTTTATCAATATTCGTTTCGATTAAATAAACAATCCTGCGAATATTGTTTTCAATATGAAGTTTTTTGGCTCTGCTGTAAATATCTACTAAAAGCAAATTATCTAAAAGAAGATTTTTAATAAAATTATCTTTATCATATCTTTCTTTATATGCTACTAAAAGACTTTGTATTTGAAAAGCAGCTATTTTCCCAATTTTATAGCCTTCTTCATCTTCTCCCTTTACTTGTATCACATATTCTGGTACTCCATTATCATAAATTTTAAAATATTGATATCCCAATATTAATTGACTCTCTGCTTGAGAACTGACAAAGTTTTCTACCGTTTCAATTTGCCTTCCAATCATATTTTCTTCTGTTGTTGCAATTACTTTTCCTTCTTTTTCCACAACACTCAGTTCTTTTCTTGTAATGTTCTTTAACCCGTCAATAGTATTCTGCAAAATCTGATTTGAAATCATTATCCTCACCTCGAAATTGTATGTGTACTGTCCTTTACGTGTCATTTTGTTTTGTATATGAAACGTACGCCGAATCCTTTTTTAATACGAGTATCTTTTGTTCATTTCATTGTCATAACAAAAATAATATTATTTCTCTAGTTACTATTTTATACTAAAATACCAAAAAAATAAAGAGAAATTTTAAAAAAATATACAATTTTTCTATTACATGATATTTATAAAAATACTTTGATTTTTCCATCTCTTTTTTAAAAGAAATATCTATAAAATCCATAAAATACTATTTTATTTTTATAAAAAAATAGTATTTTTTTACTATAAAATAAAATTATTTATTGCTTTATGGATTTATAACAATTTTTAGAATCAAAATAAGTAATTATTTTTATAGAATAACCATAAAAATATACCATTTTTTGTTAATGCAATTTTATAATGTCTTACAACATTGCATACTCTTTTTGATACATTGGCGTATTTTAAGCTACTTCTTGAAATGTATTATATATAAGGCTATGATACATTTTGCTATTTTTTAATATTTGGGGATTTTCCATTTTCTATATTGTTAAAAATGTCTTTACAAATTTTCCATTTTTTATATCATTTTCACTTAAATATCATAACAAAAATTGTCATTTTGTCAATATTTTTTTTATTTATTTGTAAATAATGGTATGATTGTTGTCATTAATAAAAAAAGTATCATTTATTTTTTGTCTATTTTTATACTTGCTAGTAATAAAGCACAACGAAAAATTACTAATATGATTGTATATATTTTAATTTTTGTATAAAAAGCAGCGTTTTTATTTTTATAAAAACGCTGCTTTTATAAGTATTGCTATTTAATTTACCATACTTTTTCCATTTCTTCCATTTTGTTTATACATAATTGAAACACTTTAATTTTTTCTTCTAAAGCTATTTTTTCATCTGATGTTGCTGTATTATCTTGTTCCACCATTTTGGTTAAATCCAAAGAACGTTTTAACCATTTTTTGTAAGTTTCCCAATTTTCTTTACCATCATCAACAATAGTAACATTTGAAAATCCTTTTCTATTCATTTCTTTTGCTAAAATTTCTGCTTGTTCCATTGATTTCGCATCTTTATACAAAAAATAATTTCCTTTTTCATCACCATTACCATTTTTATCTAAATATCTTATTTCTATCATATTCTATCCTCCTAATACATTAAAAACATTTTTATACCATTACTATCATAGCGACTTCTTATAAAAATTGCAATAGATTTACAAAGTTTACAATAGATTATAATATTATTTAAAAATCTATTGTTTTTTTGATATCATTGTTATATGATAAGCAAAATATAGATATTTTTTATTTTTTTGCACAAAAAATATTTTATTGTAATCATATTATAACAGAACTAATTTTTTAAATGAGGAGATATTTATTATGAAAGTAAAAGGCATTTTATTTACAATTATATCTGCTACATTATTTGGCTGTGCTCCATCTATCGTACAAAAAATATATTCCTATGGTGCAACTCCAGAAACAACGACATTTTTCCGTAACTTTTTTGCAGTACCCATTACATTTATTATTATACTTTTACAAAAAGGGAGTTTTCGTATTACAAAAAAACAGCTTTTCTCTATTGCTGTTATTTCTTGTGGAGGTCTTGGCTGTGCTACATTAACATTAGTTTCCTCTTATCCTTTTATTGGTACAAGTATGGCAACAACACTACATTTTTTATATCCTGTATTTGTAGCACTTATTTGCTTTATATTCTTCAAAGAAAAACTTGTCAAAATGAAAATAGTAGCATTGATATTATCTATTATAGGTATTTTATTTTTCTTCCAAAAAGGCGGAAATAGCAATCATATCTATTTAGGTATTTTTTTAAGTGTATTATCTGGTTTAGCAAATGCATTTTATATGGTAGGCATAGACAAATTCAATTTAAGAGAAATACCTTCTATGGTATTGACATTTTTTATTTCTTTATTTGCAGCAATAGGCTTACTACTTTTTGGACTTTGCACAAATCGTATCCATTTTAATCTGCCTCATCAAGCCTACTTTTTTATGTTCTTAAATAGCATATTAATTGCTTTTGTTGCCATTGCATTGCTTCAAATTGGTATCAAATATCTAAATGCCACAATGGCAGCAATGCTTAGTCTTTTTGAACCTGTTACAAGTAATATTATTGGTGTACTTTTTATGGGAGAAGATATGACAATAAAAAAAGTAATAGGCAGTATAATTATATTAGGTTCTGCTATGCTTATTGTATTAATCGACCAACGACCTAATCATGAAGTGGAGCAAAAACAATTATGTGAAACGATTCAAAAAGAATTTCATTAATACATATCACTCCCCTAAAAAGGGGAGTTGTTATGTTTATAATTCATATTCTTTTGTTATTATCCACTTTTCTCCTATTTTTGTAAATTCTAATACTTCTTTGTGGTCAAAATCATCAAAATATAAAAAATCAACTGTTATATAATATTTATCATCTTTTTGTTCTAAAAACTTTCCACTATGTGCATGACATACAACTGCTCCATATCCTCTGCTACCACGACGCAGATACAAATTTCCATTATACTCTAAAAAATCATTATGAAACCATTTGTTTATAATATCATCTGTCATATAGTTCCTCAAATATAGTCGTACTTCTTCATTTGTTTTCAAATTATGTACACTATAATAAGAACTTTCTGTTGGGTCTCTAAAATAATCTCCCTTTGGTGCTTCCTCTTTTACATTATAAAGCATAATAGGCTGCCCACTGCCATTATCATATTGTTGTTCACTTTGATAAACTCCAGCATATTCCTCATTAAAATCTACATCTGCACAAAACATTTCTTCTACACATTCACTCAATGCTTGTATATTAGGCATTATTTTGCTTAAAAAAGCATGATTTTGTTTACTACCCAATTTATGACCCATTGTTTTAGTATTTTCATTAGAAAGTGTTACAGTTGCTGTTTTAGCGTCCCATGTTACAGTATAACCAAATTCTTCTGCAATATATTTAATTGGAACAAATGCTTTTTCTGTATCCATGTTATATATAGAAATGCAGTCTGACATACCAAACCATTCCCCCTGCCCTACTACATTTCCATTATTATCAGATGTTTCTAAATATACCCAATAAGCTAATTCTCCACACCGAAATGAAACTTGATATAATGTCAAAAATTCTTTGCCATCATCAAAAAAGTTGTCATAAAAAGCACCATTGTTGATATCATATTTTTTTGAGAAAGTTATAATATTTTTTTCTTCATCGTATACTACTTCTGCTTCTATTGCTTCCGCAATTTCTTTTATTGGTACAACAACACGATTATCTCTATCAAAAATATAAGGTTTATTTTTTGTAAATTCTATTTTTTTGCCATTTACTATAATATTGATTTCATCCGCAGCATATACTGTTGTCATAAAACAAAAAAATAATAATATTGTTATCATACTAATAATACATTTTTTCATATTTTATCCCCTCACTTTTTTATACAAATAAAGAGTGTTGAACAACAGCACTCTTTAAATTACTATAAATAATAGTTTAACATATTTTCATAAATAGAACGTGTTTGTTTTTCATCTCCCCATGATAATGGGTCATCTGCATAACTAAGTGTAAAAAATGGTTGTTTGTCTTGTATCCCCCCTGGAAGGCTTTCCCATAGTAAATACATTTTCTCTGAAAATTGTTCTATACTAGTACAACATTCATAATATTTTTTTAACACTTTCATAAGGGATTTTCCAAATTCTTCATGATTTATATTTTGATAGTTAATATGTGTGCGAATATAAATAATTGCTTTATTGATATCCGTTTCCCATTCTAATTTTAAAAATATTTCATTTTCTATATCTTTCAAAAATAATTCATTTAATCTTTTTTGATACATTTCTTCTGTTATAATATTTTGATAAAGCAATATAGCATATACTAATAATTCTTCCATAATATTACAATTTTTCTATCGTTTCCATAATATAGTCGGCAACCTGAGCAGATGTTGCACCATTAGAACGACCTGTTGTATACACTTTTCTTTCTGTTTGCGTACAAATATCAAGTGCTTTATCTAACTTATCTGCTTCTGCTTGAAAACCAATATGTGACAACAACATAACAACCGCTCTGATAACACTGCAAGGGTCTGCATAAATATCTCTGCCTTCTGCCACCATTCTTGGAGCAGAGCCATGTATTGCCTCAAACATAGCATACTTTTTACCAATATTTGCACTACCTGCTGTACCAACGCCTCCCTGAAATTCTGCTGCTTCATCTGTAATAATATCACCGTAAAGATTAGGTAATACTACTACTTGGAATTGCTGACGGCGTTTTTCATCCACTAATTTTGCAGTCATAATATCAACATACCAATCATCTGCTTCAATACCTTGATATTCCTTTGCAATATTATAAAATACTTCTAAAAATTTACCATCTGTTGCCTTTATAATGTTTGCTTTTGTTACAGCAGTTACTTTTGTCTTTTTATTCTTTTTAGCATATTCAAACGCTGCTCTGATAATTCTTTCTGTACCTTCCTGTGTTGCTACTGTAAAATCAATGTTAACATCTTCATTCACAGCAAAACCTTTACTACCTAATGTATAAGCGCCTTCTGTATTTTCTCTGTAAAATACCCAGTCAATGCCTTGTTCTGGTACTTTTACTGGTCTAACATTAGCAAATAAATCCAATTCTTTTCTCATTGCCACATTAGCACTTTCAATATTTGGCCATGGGTCGCCTGCTCTTGGTGTAGTAGTAGGTCCTTTTAATATGACATCACATTGCTTTAATTCTGCTACAACATTATCTGGTATTGGCTTCATTGCCTCTACTCTTTTTTCTATTGTCAAATCATTTATCATTTTAAAAACTACTTTACCACTTGCCACAGCATCTTTTAATAAAAATTCCATAATTCTTTTTGCTTGTGCTGTAATTGCTGGACCAATACCATCACCACCTGCAATACCTATTACAATTTGCTGTTTTGATTGATAATCCACAAAATCCTTTTGTTGTTTCATTCTTTCTACTCTTGCCATTTGTTCTTCTAATAATTGCCCAAAGCGTTCTTTTGCTTTTTCAATTTGCTGATTCATTGTGTTATTCCCCCTTAATGATTTTCATTTTGTTTATCAGCCTTTTTGTTCCATTGCTCTCAATGTTACACGTTCTAATTCTTCATCTGTAATTACTGTCACACGACCTTCATTATACTGTTCATTTACCCATTGATATACTATATTCACAACATCATCTGTTTTAGAAACCGCAGCTTGTCCTTTTAAATGGAAATATGTATTTATCCAATGAGCAATACCACTTGTACCAGATGTATTTGAAATGGCAATTCTAACAGGTCTATCTAACAACTTTTCAGTATCAAATATATTATAAATTTCTTCATTTTTCAATATACCATCCGCATGAATGCCTGCTCTTGTCACATTAAAATTTTTACCTACAAAAGGTGTCATAGGTGGTATTGTATATCCTAATTCTTTTTCATAATATTCTGCAATTTCTGTAATTACCCTTGTATCCATACCATTTAATGTACCTCTAATTTGGGCATATTCCATAACCATAGCTTCTAAAGGTGTATTTCCTGTTCTTTCTCCTATCCCCAATAAAGAACAATTTACAGTACTCGCTCCATAAAGCCATGCATAAGATGCATTATTTACAGCTCTATAAAAATCGTTATGTCCATGCCATTCTAAAAGATTTGCAGGTACACCAGCATGATGTCTCAAACCATATATAATGCCTGGAACACTTCTAGGTAATACTGCACCTGGATATGTGATACCATATCCTAATGTATCACAAGCTCTAATTTTAACGGGTACTCCTGTTTCTTCCATCAAATTCATAAGTTCCATAGCAAAAGGAACAACAAAACCATAAAAATCTGCTCTTGTAATATCTTCAAAATGACATCTCGGACGCACACCTGTTTCAATACATTCTCTTACAATACCGATATAATGTCCTACTGCTTGATGACGTGTCATATGCATTTTATGAAATATATGATAATCAGAACAACTTACCAAAACGCCTGTTTCTTTTAGTCCCAATTCTTTTACTAACTGGAAATCCTTTTTAGATGCTCTTATCCAGCTTGTAATTTCTGGAAATTCATATCCTTTTTCTAAACATTTATATACTGCCTCTTGGTCTTTTCTTGTATATAAAAAAAACTCACTCATACGAATGACACCATTTTTACCAGATAATCTGTGTATCATATCAAAAATTTCTGTAATTTGTTTTACAGTATAAGGTTCTCTTGACTGTTGACCATCTCGAAATGTTGTATCTGTAATCCATAACTCATTTGGAACATCCATAGGAACAATTCTATAATTAAATACTACCTTAGGCACTTCTGAATAGGGAAAATATTCTCGAAATAAATTGGGGTCTTTTACATCTTGTAAGGGATATGATTGAAAAGCACTTTCCAATAAATTTGTTTTATTACTATATTTAAAATTATTTTTAAACATTTCTTACCTCCTATATTTTTGCTGTTGTCCGATTTTATTTCGTATAAATATTCATTGTATATTATAATGTCATAAAAACCGAAACTACATTTTTTTATTTTACACTACATTATAACATTCGTCAATATTGCCTTCTGAAATTTTTATATTGTTATGGTGTTATAAAAACTATACTATTTGTTTTTTATTGAATTTCATTTGTCGCTGTATCAAATACATTTTTTGCATATTTTTTGCATAATTTAAGCATTATTCAAATATAACATTGCTTTGCCCTTTATATTCTGCATACTGTTTTCCCTTTACTTGTATAAATTCAATTTCTGGATAGCGTAGTGCTGTTAAAAACCCGCCATAAACACAACCTTGGTCAATGGCAGCAGTATGATTAACTACAATGGGCTTTTCTGTTACAGTATGTCCATATACTACAAATGCTTTTCCTTTATATTGCAATACCCAATCCAGCCTTTCTGCTATTCCATTTTCAAGTATATGCCCTGTTTTTTCACCATACAAACAAACATTTTTAATTACATTACTACATTTTCCTAAAAACTCCTCCCTCCAACCTCCATGCACTACAACAAGATTCCTTTTATCCAGCACTAAATAATAGCATTGACTCTCATAACATTGCATAAATCTTCTTTTAAAATATTCTCTTTCTTCTACACAAAGCTGTGATAATTCTTTCATTGTATTTTCTAAGCCACGAGAAATGTGCATTTGATTTCCTAAAAAGTAATGATATAATTTATTACAATGATTGCCATGTATCCAAAAACCTCCTCCATATTTTACTTGATTTATCCAAAATTCTAAACACTTGATATTTGCATATCCCTTATTCGCAACATCTCCTACAGAAATCAGTCTCCTTCCATGAGGGTGAATATATGCTTTTTCACCTTTTTCATATCCTAATTTTTTTAAAAGTATCATAAATTCGTTATAACAACCATGAATATCTCCTATTACATCAAAAGCATTATTTTTAAATTCCAATATTCTAAAATTTCTGTGCCTTTTTTGATTCATGTATTCTTTTGTACACTCCTATCTTGATTTGTTATAAATATATTGTATAAACTAACACTATTTTATTTCAAATTTATTATATTATCTATTTATTAAAACTACTGAAATTTATGGAAATGATTGAATATCATACTTATATTATGCATATATTGAAATATGGTAAAAATGTTTCTATATTATGTAAGGAGGAATATTATGTATTCTATATATAACCGTTCTATTCCTATTTCTTTTCAAAATACACTTTATTGTGGAACAGAATCAAAACAAGTTGATACAGAACAAACACAAGAGATAAAAAATGTTTCAGAAAATCATAATTATTTTTATATCGCATTAGTTTTACTTTTTTTATTTGATTATATTTCTTTACCATAGTTGCAAAAAATGAATATCAAAAAACTTTACAAACAGCGTGTCATATTATAGACACGCTAAAATTTTGTAAAATAAAAAGGCACTGATACTGATGTAAACAAATTCATGCTGTATCGTGTCTTTATTGATTACATAATAACTATTATTTATTATACCATTATCATGATATTTTGAAAAGTAAAAATATTTCTGTTTATACGTCTGCTGTTTGTTTATACAGCAGACGTATTTGTTTTTTATATTTCACATTATAATTTCCCCATTATTTTTAACATCTGTACTGCTTTTTGAAACTGCATTTTTTCTTCATTTTCTAGGCTTTCCTCCATAGCAGTAAGCAATGCTGTTCTTTCTGCGGGTGCAATGGCATTTCCTCCTGTCAACTTTTGACCATATATTTGCAAAAGTTCTAAAAGTTCCATGGGCTCTTTTCCTTTTGCTTTTTGTGCCAATTCCTGTAATATAGCAATTTTTTGTTCTCCAAGTTTTTGAAATTCGGGTCTTTGTAAAAAAGTTTCATTCATGATATTTCTTCCTTCCATTCCATAATGTTTTTCATATCCATTGCTTTTACAACAAAATCTATTTTTTGCTTTTCTTCACTTGTTAAATACGGACGAAGTGCCTGTAATAAATTTCTTTTTCTTATTTTAACATTGTCTTTCTGTTTACTTCTAGCCTCCAATGTTTCTCCCCATTCTCCTTGTAATACTCTTTTCATTTCTAACAATATTACAATTACATACAAATATTTTTGGTATTCTCTGTCCAAAAAAGGAATAGAAGCATATATCATATTTTCTTCTTTTGTTCTTGCAAAAAGCATAGTATCCTCTTTTGATGTTAATGTACTTTTTGATTTTGTAAAATTATCTTTTTTCCAATTCCTTTTTTCATTATGTATATTTTCCTCCACACCAAAAAACTGCTGCATTTTTTTTGCTGTTTCCATCATTTTTAACAATTCTGACTCTTTTGGCGACTGTTGTCCCATAAGCTGAGAAATCAATTTCATTTTTTGTATCGTTTCCTCATCTTTTTTTTCCATTTGTATCCCCCTTTTGTTCTACTCCCTTTTTTTATACTATGCCATGTCTTTTAAAAAAATAACCGAAAAACAATTCCCAAAAAAACTTATATTTCATATTCTATATAGAAAGACAGAAAAGGAGTTTTATATATGCCGCATTATGCTGATAAACAAGCTATTCATGAACATTCTATGCTTTCCGCACGTATGGATACAGCAAAACATATCATTCATAAAAAAGAAAATACTGCCTATAAGGGAAAAAACATCGGCATTGCTATATTAGATACTGGTATTTCTCCTGTGGAAGATTTTCTTTTACCATATAATAGAATTGTCGCCTTTCGTGATTTTGTAGGAAATAAAATCACTCCCTATGATGACAATGGTCACGGCACACATATGCCATGTTTGAAATCAAAACTTATTTTTTAATATATGTTTATATATTCCAATGTATTACAATATCATTTTCATTTTTACCCCAAGCAATTTCTATATAATCTATAAAACAATTCAAAATTTCATGATTTAGATGAGTGAATACAATATCATTTTTTATTGTTTTATAAAAATCATTTTGTGAAATAAACATATCTATTTTTTGATTTACAAATTGTTCCAGTACATCATCTCTAATAGAATTATGCTGACATTGTTTTCCTTTACTTCTTGAAAATACTTGACAATATAAATAAGAAACTCCATTTCTTCCTGATACACGAAACATTCTATTTTTACAGTATTTACAGAATATCTTTCCAGAAAATAAATAAATATTTTTTTCAATATCTGTTTTGTTTTTTGTTTCATATCTATTTTGTTTTTGCAATTTTTGAACTAAATCAAAATGATGTTTATCAATAATTGCTTCATGCATATTTTCAACAACAATCCATTGACTTTTTGGAACAGCTACCACTTTTTTACTTTTATAATTTAATTTTTTCTCTTTTCCTTGTACAATTGAGCCTGTATAAACTTCATTTTTTAATATTTTTTTAATCGTAGACGCAGACCAAAATCTATAATTTTCTACTATATTTTTTTGAAATTTATTATGTGAATATGTATCAAACTGCCTTTTTTTATAAACAGAAGGAGGAACAATATTTTGCTCATAAAGCATATTTCTAATTTTTTGTACCCCATTCCCTTCTAAATACCACTGAAATATTTTTTTTACAATTTTTGCCGCTTTTTTATCAACAACCAATTTATGATGGTCATAAGGGTCTTTTAAATATCCATAAGGAGGAAAAGCGCCTAAATATTGTCCTTGTTCCATTTTGCTTTTATAAACACTTTTAATATTTTCAGATAAATCCTCACAATACCATTCATTTACGAGTCCGTTAATTTGTCTTGTTTTTTTGTTGCCTTTTACATTTGTATCTGCATTATCCACAACACCAATAAATCGAATACCCATAATGCTAAAAAGCCCATGGATATATTTTTCTACACATTCCATATCTCTTGTAAACCGAGATTGTGTTTTACAAATAATTGTATCAAAACAGCCCTTTTGAGCATCTTGTATCATTTTATTAAAATTAGGTCTGTCATTATCCAGTCCAGAATAATTTTCATCACTATATATTTTATATATTTCAAAACCATTTTTTAATGCAAAATCTGTTAATATCATTTTTTGATTTTGTATACTTTCACTGTACTCTCTCTCTCTTGCATTGTGTTCATATTCTTTTGATAATCTACAATATAATGCTACCTTACTCATATATTGACTCCTCCATTATCATTGATTTGTTTTATTTTATTCTGAGTGATAATGGTATATGTTTTATAATATATTTTATAAAAATATGACATAATTTTTGCTAATATTTTGACAAACAACAAAAAAATATGTATGATATTAATATATAAAACCAAATTATCATTTAAAGGGGGATTATTATGAAATATCATTTCAAAAAGGCTTTTACTGCTTTTATATTAGCTGGAGCAATGTTGTTTAACTCTTTATCTGTTTTTGCTTCATCTTCTACTGTTGCAGAAGATATGCAGTACCTGAATTCCTATTTTCAAATAGGTAGTATTTCTGAAACCGTTACAGCAGAAGAATTTTGTTCTGCATTAGAAAAAATCAGCGATACAGAACTTACTTACAGCACAGAATATACGGGTATGGTACAGCTTTTACAGCCTATATTACAAGCAGCAGGTATGGAAGAATTAGCACTTACATTTCCAGAACAAAAATATTCTAAAATACTATCTCAACACAATATTAAGCTTTCATTAGATACTACTACTTCACAATATGCTGCTTGCGCTCTCACAACAAATTTAATAGAACCAAAAGACTTAACAAGTACAACAATATCAAAATCACAGGCTGTACGTGTTTTAACAGCCATTGCTGATGCCACAGGACAAGGCAGAAATTTTTTAGGTTATTCCAGTGATGCTGACATTTATAGCAAATTAACAAATACATGGAATTCTTTTGAAATATTCAGCGATGAAGTATTAGACGACATTGGAAGTAAAGCAGTACAAAATAAAATTACAACAGGATACAACTTAAAAAAACAAAGTTATGATGCCCGTTTTGTACCAGAATTAACATTACGTTATGGACATGATGACATTAAACACGCTAACCAAATTATTGGACTTCTGCAAAGCGAAGGCATTGTTGCAAAGGTACAGTTAGAGCCTAAAATATCTATATATGAATATCTTCTTGACTGGGGTCCTATTCCAGAGCCAGAACCTAGATATGAAGTAAAACAATTTAGTGACGATTTATATTTAGTTTATGCTGTTGAATACGATTTAGCATTAGAATTTGAATCTACAACAGATAAATCAAAATTTGATACTTTAATATTAAAATATGCTAAAAAAAGCGGTGAAAATGCAGACGCAGAAGGCTTACTTTATGGTTCTTGGTGGCAACCTCTTTATACATCTACTACACCTATGACAGGTAATTACAGAAAAATAGTAGATAATATTATTACAAATGGAGAATATAGTATTCATCCATTCTGTTTGGATAGCAATGCTACTAATGTAAAACAGCAGTTAAAAGAATTAAATCCTTCTATTAATGTTACACAAAAAACATTGTGGTGTGATGAACCATTTTATCGTTATTTATCTGGAAATGACTATCAATAATAAAATTTACTAATGCCTGACAAAAATATGTATTATTTTAAACACTTGAAAGTGCTTTTTTATTTAGAAAAAGCACTTTCTATTTTCTATAAAAATCTTATTAACTATACATAACACAACATTTTAAATAAATTTTTCATAAAAATATATAAAATTTGTCAGTTTTTTTGTTCAACATATTGACAAGTATTCAATGACGTGTTACGCTTTTAACATAAACATCATTTCTGTTTGTTCTAAACAGAAATCAATATACATAAAATCCTATTTTGCCGCCGCAGAACATAGTTAAGGAGCGTTTATATGAGTAAAAAAATAACACTTGTAGACCAAATTTATTTAAACATCAAAGAGGATATTGGCAATAAGGTACTTTTCCCTGGTCAGAAAATCAATGTAAAAGAATTAAGTCGGAAATATGAGGTAAGTGATACCCCAGTCAAACAAGCTCTAAACCGCTTAATATCTGACCATATGGTAATTAGTGTACCAAATAAGGGTATGAGTGTACGCCATGTTTCTCTTGAAGAATTAGACGAAATTTTCGATATGCGTCTCATGATGGATTTATATTTTATGAAAGATATACTTTCCACATTCAGTTACAACAAAATATTACAAGAGCAAATGCGTAAAAACATAGAAGAGCACAGTGCCTTGGTACAAAACAAAAATGGAGATACTCCATATAAAAGCAGTACATATTATAGTTTTGACAATGCTTTTCACGAATTATATTTAACAGGAAGCGGCAATCAAAAAGTCATTGAAACATTTCGCAATCTCAACCCTTTCATGTATTCCAGTTACACATATATGCAGCAACCTCATTTAAGAGATGTAGAATGCATAGAAGAACATCAAGCTATATTTGATGCAATATCCAAACAAGACCCTGCCGAATTAAAAGCAGCAATCGAAAATCACATACTAAATTCTAAAAAAACAATGCATCTTATATTTAAAGTAAATCAAATATTATAATGTTTGTTTCATGCCCGTGACACACGTCACGGGCATTGTTTGTGGAAATGGTTATGCCTCTGGTGGAAAATATCAAGGAATTGCTCCTCAAAGCAATATTATTTCTATTAAAATATTAGACAAATATGGACAGGGAAATTCTGCACAAGCAATTACTGGTTTAAGATGGATAATGGACAACGCAATGAAATATAATATAAGAGTGGTAAATCTTTCTATAGGAACAAATGACAGAAAAATCAATATCCCCCTTATGGAAGCTGTTAATAAACTATGGGCAAGAGGTATCACTGTTGTAGCAGCTGCTGGTAATCCAGACAGCAGAAGAAATTTTCAGCCTTCTCCTGCCATTAGTCCTCGTATCATTACAGTAGGCGCTTGGGAAGATCGTCGCTTTTTTTATCAAGCACAAAATACTCCTATTTTTTTTCGTAGGAATATGATACCCTTGCCTGATATTTGGGCACCTGGAGAAAATATTATTTCTACATTGTCACCAAACTATGATTTTGCATTGCAAAACAGAGATACGGCAAAAATTGTAGAAAAATATTATATCAAAATGAGCGGTACTTCTATGGCAACCCCTATGGTGAGCGGCGCTGCTGCATTACTTTTAGAAAAATATCCCCATCTTTCTCCCGACCAAATTAAACGTCGCATTATTTTATCCGCACAATATGGTAATGCGCAAACAGAAAAAGGGTTGTTGAATATCAGCGCTTGTCTTGCATAATATTTTATAGAAAAGAGGTTATGCTATGGAAAAAAATGATATTTATGAATTAAGTCAGCTTTTAGGAAACCAAAATGGTTTGGAAAATGATTTTTCTCAAATCATAACAACATTGAAAGATACACTACAAAAAAAATATATACAAAAATTACACAATACAGCAAATGAAAGACAAAATGCCGTTATAGAACATCCTCCAAGAGAAGTGACACTTCTTCGCGCTATGAAAGCTTTTACAAATGATACTGGTAAACAGCAAATGGATAATATGATACAAGCACTTCTTTTTTTACAATCTATACAAAATGTGGGGCAAGATGTTTCTTATCTTTTAGCAAATAAAGAACAAACATTGCAGGCTATGGGTGCAGACCAGTCTGCTATCCCTATACAATTTGATACTACTACACGCATGACAGGATTGCTTATTACATTAGCACTTGCAAATGTCATATAAAAGACAAAAAAGTAAAGTATAAAGCTATACTTTACTTTTTTTATATAAATAAATTAAAAAAGTACATTACTACTTTGATATTCCTTCTATATATTTATTGTGTTATAATCAGAATAACAAATTATAAAATTAAGGAAGGAAAAATCATTATGATAAAATTAATAGGCACCAAAAAATTCATATTTCATGCTACTATTATGTGGCTAATTTTTGAAACAATAGCTATTACGCTTTGGCTTACAAAACAGAACTTATTTTATTTATTCAATTTTAGTTATATAGGAACAGCAATATCAGTAGGAATCTTTTTGTTTCAACTTCAATACAAATATGCACGTAATATTGCACAATTTTTAGTGGGAACTTATATGCTTGTTTACCTTGGATTTCTTTGTAATGAAAATATGCAAATAGAAGGATTTTGGTACTATCTATTTACAGGTGTTTTTGAAGCGGCAACCATTCATTATGCAGTAGCAAAAATATTTGGTCCTTTTGTTTTCGGACGTGGGTGGTGTGGATTTGCTTGCTGGACAGCAATGATTCTTGATTTACTTCCTTACAAAACACCTTCAAATACTAGAAAAAATTGGAGTTATATCAGATATATTACTTTTTTATTATCTTTTATTTTTGTTGGTATATTATTTATTTCAAAAATAAAAAACATGGAAAGAATTATGTTTTATACTTTTTTGATTGGTAATTGTTTATATTACATAATTGGAATTATTTTAGCTTTTGTTTTATCTGTTTTTTCTGGTGTTATTGTAATTGAAAATGTAAATGCAGCTCAGGAAAATGAAAAAACTATTACTGCAAAAATTGATGTTGGAGAGGGAATTGATAAATTTAATTATTATCCAGAAAACAAATGGAAAGCAGGACCTAAAATTGATGAGTATTTTACAACTGTCGATACTAGACTAGAAGAGAACAAAGATGTTTATTATACAATCGATTTTGAAGGAACAGGAATAGAAGTATATGGTTTTAAAGCACCTAGACATTCAATTGTAGCATTTTCAATTGATGGGAGTGAACCTATAGAAGTCGATACTTTTGCAAGTGTTCGTACAACTAATCCAGTCATGTTGAAAGAATATAAAGATTTGAGCAATGGTCAACATCAAATCAAAGTACAAGCTACTGGAAAAACAAATGCGGCTGCAATATTTGGTGATATACAAGTATCATATGCAAAAATATATAAGCCTAGACAGGTTGCCACAAGTATTGTTTTTAATAAAGAGTCAGCTACTATATATGAAGGGGCTACATACCAAATTGAATATACAACAAGTCCAATAGATGCGATGTTACCAGATGATTTTAAATTTACATCTAATGATGAATCTATTGCTACTGTAAATGATGATGGTTTGGTGACTGCAATCAGTAAAGGGAAAACAGAGATTAAAGGATATTCACCAAGTCTTGGATTTGAAGCAAATATGGAAATCATAGTTGAAAAAATAAGTGATTTACATGCTACTGTTGTTGATTCTAATGATCAATATCAACAAAAACATTATCAAACCTTGATGAATACAAATGAGAGTTTTGAGTCACTATGGTCTTGGAAAAATGATAAAGCTATTTCTCAAATTGCTTTGCTTACAGGAAATAAGGATTTGGAAAATGTAAAGATTGAATTTGGAGAATTTAAAAATAATAATGGAGAATTATTGAATCAAAATAATTTTAAAGCAACTTATATGAAAGAAGTAAAAGCATTTATTGGTAATGCAGGATGGTATTCATATAATCCTGAGGGACATCTCCCAATTGGGCCTAAAGAAGATTATTTTGATGTTATTTATGATTCAGAGCCTTTAGATATAGCTAAAAATCGAGTTCAATTAGTGTGGCTTGATTTTGGTATAGATAAAGATGCTAAAGCAGGCGTTTATAATGGAAAAGTAACAATAAGCGCAGATAATACAGATGTAGAGCAAGTAATTGATTATTCAATTGAAGTAATAGATGCTGATTTCTTAGATGAAAATGAATATAGTTTTAGACCAGATTTTTGGACTTATCCATTTAGTTCAGCTGAATATTACGATGTAGAACCATTTTCAGATGAACATAATGAAATCTTAAAGAAACATTTATTACAATATAAAAACTATGGTGGTACTACATTAACAGGAACATTAGTAGAAGAAGCATGGGGTGGTCAAACATATGGAAAGACTGATGCTGCTACTGGTGATAATGTACGTTGTCCTTCATTAATTAAGTGGATTAAGCAAGCTGATGGAACATGGCGATTTGATTATAATTATTTTGATAAGTTTGTAGAACTTGCTAAATCAATTGATTTAGGAGATGATATTGTATTATATAGTCCAATGCCATGGAATAATCAAATCATTTATTATGATGAAGCTTCAGGCACAGTGAAAAAAGATACTGTCAGCATTTCCAATAAAACCAACTATGCTTCTTATTGGAGACCTTTCTTAGTCGACTTCACGGCGCATCTTGATGCAAAGGATTGGTTTGATAAGGTT
>OFHA01000595.1_pt1 | contig 30817 bp, 21 predicted proteins | sample 1521891 | NCBI WGS metagenome assembly OFHA01 (sample SAMEA3504089, study PRJEB24116) | mouse gut metagenome | biome: mouse gut; feature: mouse-associated habitat; material: faeces | place: Denmark | collected 2011
CCACCACAACACCAAATCGCTTTGCTTCTTAAAATAATCAAACACATAACGCATCTTAAAGATTGTGCGGAAACCATTCCGCAAAAGCCCGTTAATCCCCACATTATACAGCACCGCTTTTTTCCCGCGTATTTGCCTCCTGAACGCTTCCGGTACTTCCCTCTTTTCATTCATAATGAGCATCCGGTCAACCTTGGGCGAGCCTAATGGTAAAAGTTTATCCTTCGGCACATAAGGACTCATCTGTTCCACGGAAAAGTTTGAGGGAACCACAATATAATCTATATTATTATATGAAGGCAGACTTAAATGAATTTTCGGCAGCTCCGCACCTACATAAAAATATGGAATATAAACCAGATAACGGCAGTATTTTTTAATCTCCGCCGTGTAATACTCTGCCGGAACCGAAGTCACATTATTGCAATTATCGTAGGGATTATGTATAAAGACCACATCCGGCCTGTGTTCGTCAAAATTATACTCTTCAAAATCCTGTACCGGTATTCCCTTAAAGTCTCTTCCCTCAAATTTCCATTCTGTTTTTCCCTCTTTATCCTGTTCTACATAAGGAATAGGCATCACATAAGCGTCACAGTTTTCGTCCCTGGCAGCCGCAAGATAAACTGATTCCAGACTGTCCCACATACTGAATTTGTAAGGCATAAAAAGCATTTCTGTCCTTACCGGAATCTCTTCCAGTGCTCTTGTTATGCGTCTATGTCTATTCTTCAGCACCTCTGTCTGCCTGCTATAATCAGAAATCCCTCCGGTACAATTTACCATCTGGTAAATCTCTTCACAGTACTCCTCCAGACCCGGAATAACCAATTTGCTTTCCTCTTCCCTGGTCTGCCTGTCGACAGTATTGCCCACAGAAATCACCGCCTGCTGATACTCCTCCAGAAATTTTAAATACTCTTCTTTCTTTTCCGGCCGCAGCCATGTGTTCATCTGCTTTTCCAGTATCTGCCGCAGCTTTCCAATAAGCTGCCACGTTTTAAAAATCTGGTTTTTACACTCTCTGGTCATTGTCTACCTCTCCTATATTGCCTCTGTTCATATACCAATGGAACATTCGCCAAATGACATCTGTCGAGCCCGCCCGGCCTACTGTCCATGGGAATAGAAAAGCCCGTCACCACAGAAAATTTGCCGTGACGAGCCTGAATAATTGCCTGCCTGTATAAAATGCCTCCATGCAACCTTTTCCGCAATCCTTGCTTTATGATGAATGTTACTGCTTTTTATATCGGCATATATGGTAAAATAATTTAACAGGATTACCATTTAGCTTCTGAAACTATCATATTGTCCGGGACTTTCATTGTATAATACTTGAATAATCCGAAAATATATGACGTAGTTCTACCTCGCCTGCCTTTATCTGATATATACACTTATAGCTCTCTGTCATATTATCTCTTTTTATAAGCTGAAAACCACCATGCATATGTTGATCCAACTCTGCATTCTGAATTTTTTCAATCAACCTGACATTTGCAGATACATCAATCTTTTTTACAATAAATCCAAGCATTATATTTCTGCCATAATAAGAAGAGTATTTTTGTGTAGTAAATCTGGCAACACCTTCCTTTACATATTTTTTATTCAAATCAAATGTCCCATCAATCCTTTTACATTCTATAATGTAATACGCATCTTCTTTTTCAAAATCATTTTTTAAAAGGATACGAATATCAACTCTTCCAATATGCTGCCCATTTCCAGCATAATTCTCCGGCACTTCAAGCTCAAACCTATAATCTGACATACCATAAATACTCTTCTGCTTTATCATATATTCTTCGAGCATAATACTCCTGATTTTATTTTCATCGTTTGGCAGCTTTAACTGCTTTTTCTCGTAGTCTTCTACAACCAGTTCACATATGCCAAGAATATAGTTTATAATTTTCTCAAAATTTGCCCGATATAATGCCTGCAATATATTCTCATTTAATATCCCTTTCATCTGCAGTCCCCCTTTCCCAGAAGTACTGCATTCAACGCTTTATGACTATCTTTCACAGCCATTGCAGGATGCCAATTCTTAGACTCAATAGATTTTACAATTACGAATGAGTCATCCAAAAATTCTATAATATTTTTTGTTTGATAAAAACAGTCATTCAACTGATAAATCATAAAATCAGTAAGCAGACTAATATCATCGTCAATATTATCTAACACACGAACGCTCTCTGCCATTTTCTCAAAAGAAAATTTTACTTCTATAGCAGCAAATTTTCCTTTAATGTCCGGATAAATATTTATTGCGTTGTACACTTCACTTTGTGAGAAATGTTCATCCCATATCTTACAAAATATTGATGCATAGTCCCTCATCCCTTTTATACTGCATTTCGTCTCTTGGTAAGTTCCACAAAGTATCGGAATCTGGACAGATAAAGCATAATCAACAAACCAGTTATCTTGCAGACCATACATCTTCATAACACATTTGTTTAATTTGTCTCGTAATTCTTTACTATTTTCACTACCGCCTTCTTGCTGAATTTCCTGAACCAGTTCAACAAGCTCGTCACTATACGCATATGGATAATTGGCTAACTCTTCCAGAAAAACCTGTTCTCTCTCTATTCCTGCCGAAGAACCCAGCATTAAATTGAAATAGGAAAATAATGAAGAGTTGAGTATGCCACATAAATTTAACAAAATCTTTTTATCGTTTTTTGTACCTTTTATACAGTTTATCGTTTCTCTATAAAGGAAGTCTTTTTCTGTATATACTGCCCTTATAGAATAGTCTGAACAGTCTAATCCTTTCTTAAAAAGGACATACGGTGCATTATATATCTCCGGTGTTCTGGGGCGATGTATTTTCTTTTTGTTAAAAATTGAATAAATATTGTAATTCAAACAGAAATGTTCAACCGCTTCATCAGAATCCAAAATTTTTCTTCCAACCAGATGCGAAGAGTCCTTTTTATCACCATCGTTATCCTGGAGTCCTTTTTTCATTATCAAATTATGTTCCACTGCAATATTCTTAATTGTTCTAAACTTTTCATTCATACCGCTTAAAAGTTCAAAATCCCAATACCCGCCATAAACCAGTATCTTCCACAAATTATCATACTCTAAGAATAATGTCTGGTTTACATACTTAACATCATTGGGTTCAATCATAATTATTCCAAATAACTTCAAGTATTTATTGGGTTTTAAACTTATATATTCCACTTTATGATTCCAGCTGCTTTTTTTGCATAGAAAAGAAATCACGGCTGCCGGAGCTATTGCGCCTTTAAAAATTTGTTTCCTTACAGCCGAGAGTTCTAACACCTGTTCCAGCTGTGTATCAATTAACAGCATTTTTCTTAAAGCTATAGAAGGCCTCTTTCCCTTATACAATATTTTTGACGGAATCACCAAACTGCATTCCGTATCCGAATCACCAATTTCCTGAACCTTTAGCAAAAAAGCAACACAAATTTCTCCGTTTTGTGCAATAACCTTCCTATCTGCACAATATTTTTTATAATTCTGCTGTTTAACACTTCCCCATGGCGGATTTCCTAAGATAAATTTAAAATTTACCTTTTCAATTGCCCTCATTTTTTCTTCATCAAAAAAATCGCCAAAAAGAATGTTTTCATTTTTTAGCAAAGGCAATCTAAACTGTTCTAAACTTCTGGGATTCTGGTAGTCAAAAAGCGTCACATAAATCGAAAAAATTGTAACATCCACTGCTTCCTCATTATAATCTATCCCATATATATTTTCTTTAACCAACGCATTAATTCTATCTTTATCCTGTATAAAACCATCCGAATCAGCATTACGCTCCAATATCTTTTGAAGTGATTTAACCAAAAAAATACCTGACCCACAAGAAGGGTCCAATACCTTACACTCATTCTTATTAACAAGGTATTTTCCAACTGTTCGATTTACGATATAATCCACCAAATATTCCGGCGTATAAAATGCCTTATCTTTATCCTGCTTTTCTTTCCCTAACAGTATTTCATAGATATTGCTTATTAAGTCAATTGGAATAATATTAAAGTCGTAAAAAGGGAACAGGCACAATTGTCCCGTTTTAAACTCTTCCTTTGCAGTCAAAAAATTATGCAGCATAGAAAGAGCGTCTTTGGTTATTTCGCTCTTTTCCTTTTGCTCATCCACTTCAAACAGATTACCATTAAATCTCTCTTTTAAATATCTGACCAGTTCAAAAAAACTATCTTTATTTTGAACAATCTGCAGGAATACCTCCTGTGAATGCTTAACATCCCCGTTAAGATCCATGTACCCAATATTAACACCGCGATCAACCAAATATCGAATAAGCAATACTCTCAGCATTAACTTATTTGCAAAAGAAATCTGATATTCATCTTTCAATCTTTGGGTAATATATCTGAGATTATCTATTAAAAATTCATTTAAACTTTTTTTGCCCATGCTATTCTCGTAAATCTCTAATGATAAACTATTAGTCACATTCCAATACGAAAATGCATTTTTTTCATCACATTGGCTCAAATCAAATTCAACAATATCCCGCAACCTGATTTTTTTATCTGAATCTAAAACCATTCCCTTTCCATTATAGATTTTGATGTAATTACCTTCATCAGAAATAACAACCGGAATTTGTGCATTCCATATCTTTACCTGGATATCCATATCCCCGCGAATATTTAAATCGTCAAAAAAAGCTGTAAATATACTACCGTCTACAATATATACAGCATAAGGAGACAATTCCCTCAATACTCTTCTGTCATGCCATGATAATTCAGTTCTTTTATCAATATCAGATAAATAGAATAATTTTTCTGACCTGTGATATCCTAATCTCTGGATGACAGCTTCGATATTCCTCATTTCATCGCCTCCTAGCTTGCTTTATTGTAAATATAATATCATATGTACTGTCCAATAAACAGTTCTCATATGTAAAATTTTAAAAGTACGCAATACTGCAGGCTGTTACTCTTACTCTAACGGGTCTTGTTCTTTTAATAAAGCTGGTTCCGTGCCGACATTACCGCTAACCAAATAATCGAAAATAGAACCTTTTGGATAATCATTCCGATGCCAACTAAGTTTTTGTAGAAATGAACCTTCGCAGTATTGACGAAATTTCTCCTCGGAATATGGTTCATTAAGGTGACCAATTAACCGTGCCGCCGTTTCATTGTTATATGGTATATTTAAAAATTGCTCTGACACTCCTTCCAATATATTAATTCCTATTGAAATAAAAAAATCTAAAGTAAAATAATAGTCTATCCTATTGTAAACTGAAAAATAATATAAAAAGGCCTCCATGATAAATTGATATAGTGCGCTTCCTTTCTGTGCGGTCAGAAACCAAGTTGTCCATTTAAATTCTGAACCAAACAGCGTCATATTATCAATCTTATCACTTCGCCAAGAATACAAAGGAAGTTCCCAACATTCTTCGGGTAATTTCTCTAATAGCAAAACAGTTGCATCCAACCACACTCCCCCATATTTATATAACAGACTTGCACGAATAAAATCGGATAAATGTGCAATAGCATTTTTGTCATCCTCAAACTTATCCAACACATAATCCGGTATTGTAATATAATCAGAATAATTATCTTTTGTAATAATAACATGCTTTATATCTTCTGAAAGATTTTTTCGCTGACTTTGCCAACAAACCTTAACAATATCAGGGGCATCTGCTTCTCCCTGCCACCAGCATGTCCACACAATCCTGCCACCATAACAATTCAAAGGTTCATTAATTCCCATAATATTAGCAGGAAAATTATCGGCAAGCGGCCTAATTCTATTATAAATATCCTCATATTTCACGATACCGGAACGTAAATCGATACGTTCTGCCCCGCAATCTTGCAAATAATCATCAATTTCTCCTTTTATCCGTTTATCTACAGCTATAATAATAACATCTTGCTCTGTAAAATTCATTCTGTCATACTGTACAACCGGACCCCCCCCCACATTATCGGGATTACCCTGCTTATTCGTAACTAAAATGTTTTTTATATCAACAGTGCCTGACCTTAGACTGATATTAGAACGTATATGATCCAAAAGATGTCTACCTTAAAATCCAGCACCATATATGTAAAAATTACGGTCAGGGTTATCAAAAAGTTCTTTAAAATCTCTGGTATTATCAATTACTTTTAACATCCTATTTTTCCTCGTCCTATAATTGGGGCAAAATTACAGAATTCTTCACCCAATCCCTTCCACTTTCCACTCCACAATCTGGTTTGGGCTCAGCCAGATAATCTTCTCTCTTTCCATCCCTGTCTGCACCAATTCTTCCTGAATTTCTTCAGCCAATTTTTTATCCACCACAGCAATAACTAACTGGTCAAAAGAAGCATTTCTTATCTCCGAAACATTCTGCACATTTGCCAGCCCCTGCTGCCGACAGGCAGCCGCATTTTTATCCACCCATAAAGCAACCTCATGACCGTCATCTTCCAACAGTCTTTTATATAAGTCTTGGCCAAACTTCCCGGCTCCATAGAGAACTACTTTTTCATCCAACAATCTGACCGGATAAAGCGCTGCCCGGCCATACTGCTTTCGCATGGCATTCAGTTCCTTTTCCGCTTCCTGTCTGTAAAATCTGCCAAGCGTTCCGTTACGCTCCTTTTTATAACGCTCTGCCAAAGCTTTTTCTTCTTCCGTTGCACGCATTAGGGAATAATTCAAATCAGTTCCTTTATAAAAAAACTCAATTGGTTCATTTGTACGTTTTAAAAATATTGTCTTAATCTCTTCTTTTGTCAGCTTTGGCGCATACTCCACCACCTTATCCCCTCTGCCGGATTCGCTGCTGGGCATTGAGGCGAAATACTCCAAAACATCTTCTGTCGGTTCTTCGGCAATATGCTTTATATACAACAAAATATTTTTCATTGAACCAATTTTCACGCCAGTTTTAGCAGACACTTCATACATCCGCTCCGAAAAATCAAAAATTCCTTTTTCATATTCATAAAAACCATGCTCTATTATCTGCCTGTCCTCGGTCTCCTCCAGAACCGGCACAATTTTCCCATCCCTTTTTTCATACCCCCTGGTCTGCCCATGAGGCGCACGGCACATCATCTCTATTGTAAGATTGTTTTCCAGAAAACCGGGCACAAAGGTATCTGTTATAGAACCTTCTACCAGGTTCACCCTGTCAATTTTAAAGAAAAATGTGTGAATCGACTTATTATACCTGTCCTTAAGCAGTTCTTTGAGGCACCCTTGGGTAAGCCCGCCTCCGGAAACATCTACAAAGGCAAATCTGTCATCTGAGGTATCGATTTCCTGTGAAAGGTATTGCCGAACCAGTTTCCTTTCCTCGTCCAGTTCTTTCAAGTGATATTCTTTAAAAGCCTCGCTTTCTGACAGTTCCCGCATAACATACTCCAATTCATACTGGGAAATAGCCATGTTTTTCCTATTACTTGCAAAGCTCCCCGGAAGATATTCGTACAATTTTTGTAAAGGCACATGTATAACCGCCGCCAAATCTTCCAGTGTTTTTATCCTGCGGACATGCGACCAGAAAATCATCTGATACAAATTATAGTTTTCTTTGGATAAAGACGGCATCCTCCAAGCCTTTCTGGAACCATAAATATAACTTGTAGCAATACCTGACTTTCTGCTTTTCAGGATAACGTCTACAATCCTTTTCACCAGGTAACCGTCTCTTGCAATAAAATAAAGCCTGTCAATACCTTTCTTTTCCGCCTGGTCAATTATCCATTCCCCGTAGCTGTACAATACAGGGCCTGCATATCGACAGCCGATATGATAAGCATTGCATCTGCTTTCAGAAATACCTTGCTTAATATCGCCGGTTTGTAAAAAAACAGCTTCATTACTTCTTTCGGCTCTTATCGCTGTGCCGGTCATCAATTGGAGTCTGCTGTCATCTCCATATTTCTCCAGCAATTCATTTTCAAAATTACTCCGTCCAATTCTTTCCACAAACTCCGGTCTGATTCCCAACCGAAAAGATATCTCAATGTCCTGATAAATGTTATCCCCTATATGCGTCCACTCGCTGATATCAATCTGCTCTAATTCTTTAATCAGACGGTACAGATTTCCCGTTGTTTTTCGTTTCCCATACTCTGAGGAAACATATAGAGGAATTGTCTCAAATATATCATCCGCCTGCAGCAGCATTCTTCGTATTGTATTCTCGGGAAGATACATATCCGAAATAAGAACAACTCTTTCTCCCTGCTCTACCAGTCCTTTCAGCCTCTGAATATTTTCCGGAATCGGCACTACATTGGCAACCTCTGTTTCCTGCTCCAGTTTACATAAATATTTTATCTGCTCAGCACTGATACAGCCACAGACAGCCATCGCTTTATAAATATCGTGTAAAGTAACTTCCTCCACATGCTGAAATGAGCCTGCTTTTCTGGCAAGCTCTTCACTGTGGATTCTCATCCCGTAGAAATTATCAACCACATATTCATCAAGATTGTGAATCTGTTTTTCCAATTTCAGTCGGTCACGCATAAGGGCAAAAATTCCCCATGGCGTAGCAGTCGTTCTTGTAATTAAAGTATCAAACACATCAAAACTGTACATATTGTTTCTCCATCAATTAATTAAAAGAAGCCTTTATGCCGTACAGTCTCTTAAGACCCAGTTGGCATACTCGTTTCTTTTTGTATCTATGAATTATCCTTTCAAAAAGTACTTTCCTCTATAGGATAATAATATTTCATATCCGTATAAGCTATATTTCGGTCCGCCGCATGATGCATCATATAAATAGACAGTAAATTCTCCACCAGATACCCCAGATACCGGTCTTTCCTCACCATATGAATATTCTCGTAATAACCATCAACCTTTTCCAATACGCCAAATATAAACTCGCACATCTCATCAAAATATTCCCTGCGCATAATAAAGATATTGCACGGAAAATAACTATGAGCTTTCTCATGCTTTAGAGCGGTCTTATAGTAAAATTCATCATACTCTTTTATGTACTTCATCATCAGATTCCAGTCATATTCCAATATGAAGTTTGTACAGAAAAACTCTTTCGTACTCATCGGGATATAGGTGGGAACCGTAAGCAGCGCATCATACTGCATTAGCTTATACAGGCTGTCCTTTCCCATTGCCATCTGACGCCTGTAATGAAATAGACCAACATAATCCTGGCCGTGAGTATTTTTCCAAATCCAGTATATCGCGGTTCCTTCCGAGTAGTCTGTATTTTTCATGGAAATATTATCTTCAGTGTTGTCGCAGATTTCTGCAATTCGAATATCGGTCAGGGCTTTTCCCACTTGAATGGGGATAAGCCACGCTGGAAGAGATTGCTGGGCAATTTTTTTATCTTTATGGCATTTTGACAAATATATTTCAATATTTATATCAGGGCTATCCACTTTACAAAATGGCACTTCATCATAAGGACAAAAACAGCAGTTGGGAAACAATCTCTCATATTCCTCGACAAAACTCCCCTTTCTTATGGATTCTATCTCATTATCTGTATAAGTATAGTGGTCTCGTGCCGCTATCCGCCATCGATATACTTTAGACGCCTTTTCCTTTTGGACAATATAATGATATTGCTCAACATTCTGTGTATTAATCACTTGAAAATCAGCGCCCTTTTCCTCCCATATCATTCTGCCAAAGTCATTTTCAATCGCTTCCTTTATTTCCGCTGATAGCAAAACAATTCTTTCAAATCCGCTACTCCTCAATCTGCTTACAAAACCTCTTTGCCAATCCGGATTCCCCATAGTCAGAATAATAATGGCATTCTTATCAACACTTCCCAACTGCTCAAAAGATAATATCGGCATCTGCCAATCCAGAAGCAATTCTTTCTTTTCTGTACATATTGCATCTATTTGCACACCCTTGTTCTGCATATATCTAATAATCAAATTTCCGTCTCTATCAGCAACAAATACAATTACTTTTTTTTCATTTGCAAGGTTTTCCATAAATATTTTTATAGATTCCTCATTTATAACAAAATTGCAATAAATATCATTTACAATACTTGCAGGTACAATAATAATATTTTTTATATGCTGAGCAAGAAGATTTTCTAAAATTTTTCGTGTAGTTTCTTTTCTTTCAACCCCTACTACCAGGCTATAATCTTCCTGTTTTTCAAGGTTTTCCAACGCTATAACCGGCTTTTGAAAAAGTTCTGCCGGATTCTGACTTGTATCTGCAACAACAAATGCTTCCACTTTAATTCCTTTTCGGTTAAATAAATAATATAAAGTTTTTGCAAATTTACCGGCTCCGTATATTTTTACATTTTTTGCATTTTTAACTCTATGCAAAAACTCTTTATATATTACATTCATCTTCATATCTCCTTAAAAACTGTATAATTTCATTATCAAGTAAAAATATACTTTTAAATCCTCTGTTCATTGCTCTAATAACCATTTCCTTCCTAATACAATTATTAGCTACAGTTACAATTATTTTTTTCTCAATGTTCAGCTTCTCATTTTTTATTTCCAGAACCTTTGAGTTAATATCCGCTTCCCCACCCTTTAAAGCCGTAACTACGTATTTAATACAGCAATCGTTTTCGCTATTTGATATATATTTTGATAACCTCTGTCCATTCTTCCCAGCACCATAAATATATATTTCTTTTTCATTCATTATAGCCGCGAGGACAGTTTCTCTATTTTCCATTGTAATTGTGACAAATTCATTACCTTCATATTTTAAGTAAGATTCCGGGAAGTTCATCAGCAGATTCATTTCATTAATATCCCATTCCGAAATTCCTGTCATCTTCCATTCTGATGCGCCCATTTTTTTCATATAAGGCCCGCAAATATCCGCGCGCAAATCCTCACTGGCCTTCTCCGCAAATTTCTGTCTATGCTCCGGCAATATTCTTCTTATATTCCAGGTAAACGCATTGCTCTTACTTATCACAAAATATGGATATATGTATTCTATATCCAAATCCGTCCCTAGCAAGTATCTTTCGCATTCCTCCATCTCATCACAAACGCAAAAAACCTTTTCACGGGATTTCACAGAAGAATTACTGTTGTCTACCCTATAATTTACATATGCTTTTCTGGTAAAATAACCCCTTTGCGCCATTATGCATACTTTAAACCAAAATGATATATCCTGATACGAGGCCCCTGGCGTTTCTAAAAAATAAATCTGATTATCCTCTAAAAATTTTTTTCTGTAAAGCCCAGCCCAGATACTTTTACAGGAAAGTATTTTATTCATACTTTCATATCTTAAAATCACTCTGTTGTATTCACGGATACCGCCTGTATCAATGAGTTCTCTGCCCTTTCCACTGTATGCCCAATGGTTTGATTTCACATAGTCCAATTCATATTCATCGGCAATAGCAGATAACTCCATCAGCATATTATTTTCTATAAAGTCATCACTTTCAATAATTGCAATATACTCTCCCTTTGCCTGCCTCAAACCCACATTCACAGTGTTTCCGTAACCTGTATTTTCTTTATGTATTACCCTTATTCGCCTGTCCATCTGAGCGAGCCTGTCGAGAATTTTTCCTGAGTTATCCTTTGAGCCATCATCAATGCATATAACTTCAAAATCAGCTAATGTCTGATTTAAAATACTTTTAATACATTCTTCTACATAATCCTGTACATTATAAACTGGAACAATCACTGAAACTTTAGCCATGATTCTTACCCTCATCTCTTTCAATAAGCAGAATCTCATCCCTGCCAACTCCGTATTCGCGAATACGGAGTTGGCAGGCCCTCCAATTCCCAAACCACCTCAGACACTAGCTCCCTATTTATTATAGCAACTATTATATAATCATAATTTAATTTTTTTATTTCTTCAGGTGAAACTATTTTTTTGCACCGTGGGGCCTTTAAGACTTCATATCTTTTGTCTACCCAAGCAATAATGATATTTCTCCTTTCCAATTCAAAATATACTCTTTTTCCAATATTCCCGGCGCCATAAAGCACTATCCTTTTCTTTGTAATATCAGGCAATTTAATTCCTGTCAGACTATTATCCTCTTTTTCCTCTTCTTTCCTTACCCCACATTCCATAAACAGCGGAATATACAATCGTTCAAATGTATCTTTTCCCCACAATAACAATTCTTTGGAGTCAAAAAGAATATCTTTCGTTTCCTTAAATCTTTCATAATGCCCATGCCACCCGCGTTCTTTTCGTTCTTTCTTAAACCTTGGCTTTCTGTCTGAGAAAATCTTTTTTTCAGCCTGTCTGATATCCCTCATGGGATAATGCCTGTTTAAAATCTTCAAGGGATAAATCCTCGGACAGGCTATGTCGGCGCAATGCCCGGCTGTTGACTTTAGTTCTATCTGTTCCGTTTTTTTCCACGTCTTAAACTGGTCAAACTGAACATTATAATGTCTGAAATCAAAAAAAACATCTCTCATAAAAATATTTTCTTTATCATACTCTGTAAGCCTAAAATCAATTACCGTATTTTCTATGCCGTTATAGCCTTGGATATCTATCCAATATATTGCCTTTCTTAAGGTAACATCCCTCCAGGGGCTTACCCTCATTTCATCAGCATCATAATGAATAAACCAGTCAAATTCAAGCTCCTTACTTATCTGTTCCGTCCTTTCCATTTGGAGATACCATTCATAATTTTCACTTCTTCCTGTGAAAGGAAAGCGTTCCAAATATATTTTTGAAGGATACCTTTTCTGATATTCCTGCGCAATTTCATAACTCCCATCATCAGACCAGTTGTCTAACAGGTAAACCGCAATGTCCTGGCTTAAAAGATATTGTATCGTCTCCCCGATAATATCTGCTTCATTATAGAAATGAACTATTGCCAAAACTTTAAATGTATCCGGCACTTCTGCTTCTACTGGCGACAAAAAAGTTTTTCCGGTTAAAAACAAAATTCCCGTTAAACCCGAATACAAACTGACATCATAAGGTACACCCAGAACATCCCTGTCCTTATCTGACATTTTTACATGAGGTAAAACATATATAATGAAATCTTTGATATCTTTATATTTTTCAACCCATTGTATCGCTCTGTCCAATTCATCTTCATCCGTAACGCGTATGTAAATAACGTCTTCCGCCCTGTCACTATTATCTATCAACGGGATGATATTTACAAAAGGATATAAATAATCCAGCTCTTCTCCAGAATTGCCCAGTAGATATAAATCACTTACTCTCCGGCATATCAGTATCCGATTAAGCACATCAGATATCAAAGTATTTCCATTTGATAAAATGTCCATGTCCATACCCTCTTCTCAAAAAACTAATAGTTTATTTTATTAAAATTCATCTCTGAAGCCATACTTTCAACAGTACGATTACCGGCAATATATAACTTTGCCACTTCCTGATATAACACTGCTCTCATATAATAAAATTTTTGCCTGAGTAGTCTGATTTCTCTTATATTCATAAACCCTCTGAAATGAAAGGAGTTTTGATTAATTACAACATCATTTTCCTTTATTAAATTATTTTCTAAAACAAAAAAACGGAGAAAATTATTATGGCAAGTCGGATCCATCTCGATATCAAAAAGGGAAAGACCTTCATTCGATACCATCATCAGATATTTTCCATCTGTAATAGAGTAAGCTTTACTAAAACTATCCTTACGCAAAGGCTGCGCCACATACGCATTCCTTGACAGGGAATATTTTCTATGTACCATTTCGACGGCCTGATTTATCTCCATCCCTTCCGCCAAAACCCGGTACAGTAATTTTCTAATATCCGTTGTATCTATTAATCTTTCACTATATCCTTGCTGCAATCCGCTATCCCATATGAATAACGGTGTATGAATTAACGGAGCATACGGTTCTGTCGCATGCGCTAATCCCTTATGCATCCCGTGTGTCCAATACTCATCCCCATGGTCACCATAAAATACAATCGTGGTGGAATCCATCAATTTTTCTTTTTTTAAATAAGCAAACAAATCCTTTATATTCTGCTCTACAGCTTCAAATCCATATTTCCAATCGTCCACTCCACTATTCAGTCTTGTTCCAACAGGATGAGCTAAATTGCTGATATAATTACATGCCAGCAATGCAAACGGCCTGTTTTCCATCGCCTTTTCCAGCTCCAGCACATATTCTTTCTCATCCTGTTTCAAAACCATATTACTATGAAAACCGACCATATTTCTTTTTTGGGCGTCTCCTGTATCTCTGTCTCCCGGATAAAAAAAAGCTTCCGTATAATATCCAATCTGTTTCAAATCGTCAAAAAGGGAAGACTCATAAACATACTCCTGCAAAGTGCAGGCTAAAGAATCGCACTGTTCATATTGATTTAAGCCTCCGTAAAATAAATCGCTAATCACCATTATCGTCGAGGTTGCTGTAGAAAAGTATTTATCGAAGAAAAAACAATTTTTTTCTATTTCAGACAGAAACGGAAACATATGTCTGTTCATTCTGTACATGATAAGGTTCAGGCTCTCCAAATGTACTAACAATAAATTTTTTTTCATCTTAAACCTGATACCTTTCCCTCTCAAACTTCATTTCTTCCACAATTTCCTGCAGTGAAATAATCGGAGAACCGATTTTCGTACTAATCTTTTCCTCAATTTCTCTGTAATCAAGCCAAACTGTTATAATGACAATATCAGCGTCAAAAACAATATTTTCCTCCGTAACCCATACGGCTTCTATATCAGCCTTTTCCATTTCAGCTGATAATTGCTTTCCTGCAAAGTTATAGCCATAAAGTCCCACTTTTCTCATGTTACGCTCCAACAGATAATTCACAATTTTATTATTGTTTTCTTCTTCTGTCATCCATAAACGATAGGTACGCATTTCCTCTACAATTTCCTGCAGAGAAACAATGGGCGACTCTGTTCTTGAACAGAGTGCCTCTTCTATTTCTTTAAAATCAGTAATGGCAGTAACAATAATAAGATCAACTTCAGGCACACTTTCTTTATCCGCCGGATGCAGTAAAGGATATACGGTCCGAATGTTTCTTTTATCCATAATCCAAGCGATTTGAATATCCGTCCTCGCCAGTTCGTATAATAAGTGTCTTCCCAAAACGCCATATCCATAAACACCTGCTTTTTTAATCCCCTGAAGTTTTAAGCAGTTGCCCAATGTATTACTATTTTCCTGTTCGGTCATCCATATATCAAATGTCCGTAACATTTCTCTGTACTTATCTATATTTTCCACTAATCCATTTTCCTTTTATTAATTATCCAATAATAGCTTGTCGTATCGCTCCTGTTTTGTTGTTCCCTTTTCCACGTCTCGCCCTGGGAAACAATTTTATAATACTTGTTAATAAATTTTTTATTCAGCAGACTATTGTACTCATTTATACTTCTATAAATTGCACTGTAATTACTCTTCAATTCGTTTGAGTAAAACTCCTTAAGCGTCAGTCTCTCTTCCTTCCCAACTGACTCCTTAATATAAATCACTCCTCCGTCCACCAATAAATCATTGACCGCTTCCAGGCACTTTAAAATATCGTCATCGTTAATATACATCAATATACCGTTTAACAAAATTACATCAAACTTTCTTTTAACCTGATGGATTCTTAATATCTCTCGTATCTCTTTAAAATCTCCGCAAAAAAAGTCGCACTTCCCAGTATGTCCCAACTCTTTTCTGGCAACTTCAAGCATATTGGGGCTATAATCCACACCCACATAACGCCCTGTTGACAGATGCCTGACAATCTCGTCTCCCCACCTTCCTACTCCGCATCCTATATCTAAAATAATAGAATCCGGTTTTAAATGCATATATTTTAAAAACCTGCTTTTTTCATATTCATCCCTTTGTAAGGCCAGTTCCGGATGGCTGTCCTGATAAATAACATAATTATACCTGTGCGGTAACCCCTTATTGGCTCTTTGCTCAAAAAAATCTTTCATTTTATTATTATCTAGAACAATCCTGCTGTTAGCATACCTACCATTAGCGCTCATTAGTTCCTTTACCGCACATGTTAATCTGTCGTTTTCTTCCCTATTGTGTACAGGAATATGTAAATATTCTTCTCCTTTGACTAATATTCTGTATTTTTCCAGAAGAGCTTCCGCAATCTCCTCCGTTGAATACTTTTCCTCAACCTTTACAAGAAGAAAGTTAGCCTGTGTATCATATACATTTAATTCTGCTATTTCGGACAAATCTTCAAACATTCTTTTTCGTTCTTTTTTTATTTTTTCTATGGAATCAAAGTATTCTTCGCCATATTTTTCTGCTATCTGCAAATAAAACTCCGCTACCGAATTAATATTCCAGACAGGAACATGCATCCGCAGTCTGGCAATCAGTTCCATATTATCCGTTATCGCACATCCCAGTCTCAGGCCGGCAACGCCTTCTGAGACCGATAAATCTTTTAAAATTACCAGTTTATTATAGCTCTTTAAAAAATCTTTATTTAATATAGACTTGCCATCGCCAGAAAAATCACAAAGACTTTCGTCTGCAATTAAAAATATCCGCCTTTCATGCGTCCACTCCAATATTCTTCTTATCGCTGATAATGGAAGACACTTGCCCCAATAGATATCAGGATTCCCTATAAATAACGCGCCAAAATCATGTTGGGAACAAAAATCTAGTATTTTATCTGTAATTCCCTCCTCATCAAAATCACTCTTTTCAATGTAAAACCGTACTATTTCCTGTTCTCCCCTGTTATTAAAATATTCCTCGTTTACCGAGCCAATAATTCCAATATTTCCAGAAATAACTGATGTTATTGATTTCATCAGTTCTCCCAATCCATTTGAAACCATCACCTGCTCAGGCTTAACATCATAGTTTTTGGCTGCCAGTAAACTTTCAACAGCATGACCGGACGGATAACTGCTTATCAAGGTATCCAAGCTTGCTTTTATCTCATCCTTCATTTTTGCCGGCGGATAGAATGGATTCGATAAATAAATATAATCAAGGACTTTGGGATACCTCCAATACCCTCCTTGCCGCTCCTGCATTACTCTATAATGCTTTTCCCTTGTTTCGGCAAAAATAGAACTGGCAATATCCAGATCCTGAATATCATCAATTTCATACCATAACTGACCGTCCAACTTTTTCCCCTCAATTTTAGGCTTGTCAAGCATAGTTATCACACGTAACACCTGTTCGTAATATTCATTATTCCCCAGTGCAGATGAATAAGCAATCAAAAATGGAACATAATACTTTGTTGAGAAATCACGGCTGAACTTATAAATATTTACTGTCTTGTAGTAATGAGCGATTTCCTCAAAAACGAATTTATTTTTTGGTACAAACGCTTCAATTTCATCATGTTCATTAAGCTTTAAGCATGTCCCGTCCATCCAGCTTTCATATTTATCCACCAAGGCTAATGTTTCTCTTGGGTCTTTCAAAATTTCTTCCAACACCTCATTTTCAAATATCAAATCAGATTCCAATAAAAGGGTATCATCCTCCATCAGATAATCTTTCGCAAGAAATAGTGAATATATATTATTTGTTTTATTGTATATTAAATTCTTTACAAAGATAACAGATGTAGTCACGTGGATACTTTCAATATACTTCACCAACTTTTCTCCCTCATATCCTACAACAATTATAATTCTGTCGAGATTGATTTTATCCAGTTGGCGCAGCATCCTTTCGATTAATGTGACTCCATTAACCTTAACCATACACTTTGTATTATCTTTTGTCAGATATTTCAACCTCTTTCCCATTCCGGCTGCCAGTATTACTGCCTGCATATTTCCATCTCTCCTTATTCATCGTATATTAATTCCGCTAGTGACAATATTGGAAAAGATATCCCATAAGTCCGAATATTGTTCCAGATTTCATCATATTCCTGTAAAGCAGTAACTATTATTACATCTACTGGCTCCAATTCAGACCCTATCTTACATATCGGAATTCCAGAATACGAAAGTCCTTCCCTTTTATCTATTACATACTTGACCATTACTTCATCATCAATCAACTCGGTTATAAGATGTTTCCCCAGAATCCCCAATCCATAAACAGCTATTTCGTTATAATGATATTTTTTCAAATAATGCGCTAAATGCAAATGTTGTTCTTTTAGTGCCATCCACTTATCCATCAATAAAAAATAAGAGTGAAATTTCTCAGCTTTATATTCTGCCTCACTCTTTATGTCAATATGTATCGTATCATCACTTTTTCCAACTTTTATTTTATTCTGTTCATTGTTAACTCTTTCTTTCACTCTATACAAAGCTTCCAGATATCTGTACCCATTCTTCTTATCAGGTTCAAGATACATTCCCTCTCCCCATTCGTTAAATGCATTAATAAAGACAAACTCATTACCTGCTTCTTGATTTTTCTTCATAAGAAGATATAAGTATTTCTCAAACAGTTCCGTCGATGCTCCATAAAAAAACGAACCATTTCTTCCCCTTCTGGGAGTATCATCGTAATCAGTAAACCCGCCAAAATAGGTTTTACACCTTGGCACTGATTGGGTTGTCAATGCTGTTTCCCACACCTCTTTATAATCAAAATAATTAACCTCATTCATCGAATACAACTTTACATTTCTAAGGTACATTGATGGAGCGTTAATCAAAACTGCATCCAAACCATTTAATTTCTTATCTGTACTCATTCCAATAACGCAAATGTCATTGATTCCGTTTTCTTTTGCTAAATTTTTCCAATACCACATCATTTCAGCTAAACAGGTAATGAGATTCGGTATTGTTATCAAAAATATTGGTATACCATCTACTTTTATGTATCTCTCATCTTTGAAAAAGGGCAACAGATATTCAAAATGTTCTTTCCATTCCCGCTCCCTGCCATATTTTTGTTCAAGCAGCACCTCATCCGCTTTATCGGTAGCTTCATTCTCAAATTTATCTGCCCATACATTTTTTATCTTAGCCCTGCTCCATGTCCTGGCCCACCCCTCATTTGCCCAGCAAAAGCAAAATGGCATGTCCAGTTCTTTCCATTTTAACAGGTTTTCTGCTGGCCTTTCCAACACCTTCTTTCCGTTTTTAAAATAATAATGATAAAAACAAAAACCATCTAAACCATATTGCTTAGCCAGTCCTGCCTGTTGTTCCATTGCTTTCCGGTCAAGTAAATTGTAATAATTATTACTTAAAGGCTCTCTAGGTTGATTATGTCCTTCAAACAATTTTTCAGCTTTTGTCACCGCTGTCCATTCCGTAAAGCCTTCTCCCCACCATTTATTGTTTTCTGGTGTTTCATGAAATTGCGGTAAATACATTGCTATTGTCTTTATTTTATCCATTATTACTCACAAGCTCCTCTTTTCCTTTGCATCATTTCCAGACAAGCTTCTCCCATTCTTCGTATCGCAGCAATCTATTTTTTGTTTTTGCCTTTAACTTCTCCATAATTTCATCTTGATAGTACTTAGGCGTAACTATAATTGCATCTACTTCTGGCAGTTCATCATCCAAGCCAGCTTGAGCGTAATCATTATTTTTTTTATTTTTATCTAATACATATTTTACAGTAATTGGCGTTTCCCGATACAGCCTAAGTAGTTTTTGTCCCCTTTGCCCCAATCCATAAACCGCAATGTTTTTACCAATACTTTCAATAGTATTTTTTATATATCTTTTTATAAATTCAAGTTCTTCCCTATTTACACATAAAATATCCATAAATTCTCTATCAGTAAGTCTTATATGAAGCCATTCGTAATAATTCAACTTTGCCGGATAATCTCTTCCGTCACTTTTCCCACTAAATAAACTACTCTGGCGCATATATAACCACCAACCTTTGGGATTTTGAAAAAATATATTCATACCCTGGTGAGTTAAACCATCTTCCCTATATTCACATATATAAATAATTTGATTATACCAACGTATTTTATAGCCATCATATGCTATTTTATCCCAAACTACAGCTTCAGTTAAAAATTTCTCTCCTTCAAATTCAGGAAAAGGATATTTCCTTAATATCGCAGTCTTATAGACCTCTGCTTTATCGCCATTAAGTCCGTACCGAGGACGTTCCAAATTAGTAGCATCCACATATCCATCAAATACCACCGCGTCTCCAACCACGCTCATATCTTTATTCGCCTTTAGCCCAGAAACTCCTGCCAAACTGCTATCCGAAGCAATGTTTTTCCACCAGTCCTCAATTAATTGAATTGCATTATCAATTAAGTAATCATCGCTATCTACTATAAAAAATGCATCTCCTTTGGCCTCCTGAACGCCGCGATTAATGGCCCGATGCTTTCCACCGTTTTTTTGTTGTATATATTGTATTGGAAATGGATTTAAATTATTTTTCCATTGCCTGATCAGCTCATCCGTACTATCTGTAGAGCCATCGTCAACAATTAACCACTCAAAATCATATGAAGTTTGAGACAATAAAGATTGATACAATTGCCCTATTAAGTATTCCCTGTTATATGTTGCAGTAAACACAGTAATCATATGGCCCCCTTTCTATTTCCTTCAACACTTTTCTTATATTGCCCAAGATGCATCATAATGGTGCATTGTATAGGAATCTGGTGTTCTTGCCTCTATTTTCCCCCAAAAACAACAACTACACAATACGGATGCTGGATAAACAGTCATATCCCCTATATGCTGATGCTGCCCATTTGTAATTAAGCCATATTTTTTTAAATACGCGGTCTGGTAATATGTACAATTATGTATTGTTCCATCTTCTGAATAACAACGTCCATCATAATCATCTCTCATTCCTTTTATTAATGGATGATTTTTTCTTGCTCCAAATCCCAGGCCTGTATTTATGAACAAATTTCCTTCGAAACCTAAATACGCTTCCTGATACAATAAATCATCCAAATTTTTCAATACTTCGACATCAGTATCTAAGTATATACCCCCATATTCATATACAATATCCAATCTTGCGTAATCAGCTGCAAATGCCCAACGTTTGCTTTCCCAAGCCTGTTTCATAAAAATATTTTTTGTTACATCATAATTATATTCGTTCCATTCTCTTATTTCATAATCTGGACACTTTTCTTTCCAGCCTTCAATATACTTTCTGTTTTTTTCCGGCAGAGTTTTACCTCCAAACCAAAAATAATGTATTATTTTAGGAATCATTGGTTTATCTGTCCTCTTAATTGAAAACAATAACTTTTTATTCCTGATTCCATATTTCTGATGTATTCCCAACACATATTCATATGTTAAAATATGTATGTTCCCATTATCATACAATTCTAATTGATTTATCACGTCCTGATAGTGTAATAAAGTAATAATAACAGTTATTGTTTCATCTTTTTGCATTTGAACATCATCCCACAAAATAACCGGTACTTCCATATCCCCTATTCTTCTATAAGTATATCTTTTTATAATATCATTATCAATAATACTACTGGGAATAAGATTAAGATTATCTTCTTCGGCATAATGAAGAAATACTGAAAGTCTTTTCCCAGCTCCCCAATAAAATAATCTTCCCTGATGTATATTATTTACAATTTCTGTCCACGATTCACTGTTTATTTTCATATTCTTTGTTTCCCTACAGACATTTCACTATTGTAATCAAAATAACTATATCCTAATATTATTAGGTCTCCACTCTGGCAACTATTTGTTTTTCATACTCTTCATCTCTAATTGCCATTACTTCGTGACAATTGCTCAATTCGGCTACACATTTTCCCGGTATTTCTACACGTTCATCTACTCCACGTAGATACCACTCATATTCATTATCTAATTGTCCTATATCCAAAGCCTGAATACCTTCCTTAGCCAAATCATAGGCTAAGACTGTGGCTGCAGGGCCTAAACTGACCAATACTAATACATCTTTCGTAATATGTTTCTTAACCAAAGATAAAATTGTATCATACTTGGCAAAAGAATTTGTAGCAGGTGCAATAATTCTTCGAATACTGTTTGCCCCCTCAAACAAATTATTTCTCACCCCAATATATGCACGACTTCCTTCTACCAATAAAATATTTCGCTTCTCCCACACCTGTTTAAACAGCTTAAATACATGTCCTGCATGCTGCTTGTCTCTATATATCATATAAGGCCGCGCTACATAAGCATCATAATACACACGAGCCATATCTATCACTTCCATTAAACTTTCTCTGTTTCCCTTACTTAAATAATCCCGTATGCCATATGCTGCACTTTCCGTATATTTCTCCAAATTACCGAAATTATCTGGCAATGAAATAATAATATGCTCATCATTGCTATAAAATATCTCTACTAATCTGTCTGCTAATTTCTCATCTACCTTTTGATACCATAAGCGCTCTCTCCTTCTCATTACTTCTAATTCGCCATCTCCAAATCTACTTAATGACTTTTTTTCTTTTATTATAATATCCAACAATTCCTCCGCTGAACGTACAATTGGCGTTGAACGCATTCCTAATTCATATGGAAGATTTTCAAATTGAAGTTCCGTCTGATGTTTATACTGTATCAGTTCTCTCTCCAGCTCACATATTTTTTTTACATTTGAATCAATAAATTCATATACTTCATCACTTTTCCAATAATCAATAACCTTGTTATCATTTATGCCCATTTCCTTGCATTGTTGTAATATTTCATAGCTATTTTTAACAGAAATTACTACATAATCAATTTTTACACTAACTATATCTTCCGGCGAAATTATTTTCCATTTTTCACAGTATAAACTCTTTTGTCTTTTTTTATCAGAGTCAATTATTCCAATAAAATTACATTTGTCCTTTTTGATTGCTTGTATAACTACTTTACCATTCTTTCCAGCACCCCACATAACCACATTACACATAGTTTGCCACCTCGCTAATTATTTTCTATATCCTCTCACTAACCCCCTTACAAATCTTGGACATGTTACTTCCTTTTCATAAGGATTTATTTTTGTCATAAACACCATATACCCATCTGACACTTCCGCCTCATATCCTGCCTGTCGTAATAATTCCTTTATTTGCTCCTCATCCTCAGCATTGTGATATGCGCATATATCCACTTTAATATTATTCTCTTCTAAGGTTTTTTTTGCACCACGTAAAGCACCTATTTCTGCGCCTTCAATATCCATTTTGATAAAATTAATATTTTTTCCACTAACTAGCAAATCTACTGTTATATCCTTTTGTGCATCACTTCCTAAAAATCCTTCAATTATTTCCACCTTGTCCTTATATGGTTCAAATGTGCATCTCAATGCTTCAATCCAATCCTTATCCGCTTCAACTAAATATACTTTATCCACTATATCTATTATATCCAGTGCAAAATTTCCTTCCGCCACTCCAGCATCCAATACGACGTCCCCTTGACATACATAGAATTTTTCTGTTTGATATCTATGTGGAGACATCACATCCTGCTCCATACATATAAAATTGTAATATGATTTTACGTGTTCTTTTTTTATGAATTTTTTTGAGAAATACATCTTTTTATTATTATAATATACATAATATAATGATTTATTTTTATCAAAATATACTTCTACATCTCTCGCTTCATATTTATTTTGAAAATCACTATTGTATACTGATAATGGATTTTGTTTCAAAAAAGAAATATATTTTTTCTTATCATTTTCTCTTTCTCCATCATAACTATTTATCAAGGCTGCCTTTTGACGATAATATACATTATCAATCAAACTGGAATCAATAAAAAACTCATTTGCAATCTGTTCCCAAACCGCTTCCCAATCACTACAAGCAATAACAATTTTATCAAACCTCTCTTTTAATTCTATAATATTGCTTGGTTTGTTTATAACATACCCATTCCAAACTTTTCCCCATTTCTGCTCATCGTTATCAACTACCATAATAATTTTTTCATTGATTAATCCAAGCATCCGACTGGCAATCTTACCAGTTCCCCATAATATAATACTTTTCATGATTTTTATGCCTTTCTAAATAACTTTCATTCATCACTTCCGTATATTACATCCTCAATCGAAATAACTGAATAATTATATCTCTTCCTTATTTCTTCTTCTATATTATCAAAGTCATCTATTACAGTTACCACAATAGCGTCCACTTTCGGCAGTTCATCCGCAATTGTCATAATTGGCATTTCATTACTCATATAAGCTGCATTTCTGTCTATTATATAATCTATCCGACACTGTGCATTCCTCATATTGCTCATAAAACATTTGCCTATCTGCCCATTCCCGTAAACAGCAATGTTTTTAGCTCCATACCATTTAAAAAATGAGTCAAATGTAATATTTTCTTCATATAATTTAAGCCATGTTAACAACATCGATTTGTAACGCTGAAGAATATCAACTTTTTTAATTTTCTCCAATAAAACATTTTCCATTCGTTTATGTTCACGAATAAGTCCTGCAACAGCTCCTAAGCCTAATCCTAATCCAAATATTAAAGCTTTATTTTTCATCCTGTCCTCAACTATACGAAAAAATATCTTTCATATTTTGCTTTCCAATTTTTAAAAGGCTCCATAAAAACTCTATATCTAAAATCCCATTATAATTTTTGACTATAAAGATAAAATAATCCCATATAAATTTTATATTTATCTTAAACAACTCGTCTTCCTTAACATAAAACGTTCTGACCCCATAGTGTCTGGCATTCCTGACATCCTTGGCAATATCCCTGTATGCAATAGTCGCCGCATATAAATTTTCATGAAATCTATATTGCAAAATATTTCTCAAAACTGATTTTGAAATGTTCATGTACTTACTAGCATACTGCGTTAATGCCTCTAGCTCCATTTTATGTGCTTCCGGCATCCACCAATATGGTCTGTTTCTCTCATTTATTTGATAAAATTTAGACTTATATCTCGCATAGCTAACTTTATTAACCATCTCTATCGCAGGGTACTGAATTACAGTTCCATCATATTTTTCCGCCAAAATTGCCCATACATAACTATGTGGATATATTCCATATTCTTCTTGATAAAAGAATGCTTTCTTATCTGGAATCTCATCCCAAATATCCTTCCTCACTAAAAATCCGGAAGGATGAAATAACGTAAATGCAAATTTTTCCAAAGCCTCCCTGCCTGCTTTATAATACTCTACCAGCGCCCCTTTTGACTTTACTACACTAAAAAACTTACCAATATAGCCAAACTTTATCTTATTTTCCTCACTCTCCAACAACTCAATGATTCTTTGTAAATATTCAATATGCAACCAGTCCCTATCCAAAAGATGCAATATATATTCACCATCCCCACACTCTATGGTTTCATACCAATTTCCTCTTGCACCTTTATTTTTTTTATTCTGAAATATCCGTAGCCTATTATCCTTTATTTGTAACAGTCTTATTATTGTATCATCTGGCGAATTATCATCCACTACTACTACCGCTATCTTAGACGACTGAAATTTCAAAATTTCTTTTACTAACTCCTCCACTCTATTGCTTTTATTATATGTTGAAATGCAAATACATAAAACTGGCTTCATATCATTTCACCTATTCACTTTCATACCTTTTCAAAATAAAATAAACCGAATCTGTCCCCTTTACTTTTTATATCATCATCATATATATTCAGTTCGACATTCTTTTCAAGTTTTCCATTCGCTGTTGAAGAGAACTCTATAAGTTTCATTTGGGTAAAACTATCGATTATTGTTTTAACATAAAAAATTCTATGTGCGTTAAACTGCAGCCTTTCTTTCCCTATTGGTACTGATATATACAACTTTCCTCCACTCTTCATTTTCTTTTGTATGCTCTCAAAACACTTAAAGCACGCCTCTGGGTCTATAGGATCTCCATATCTTCCCAATCCAAAATGCTCCAAAGAACATAGTGCCGAAAGACTCTCAATACTATTATCCTCAAATTGTTCCATATTAGTTGCGTCACCAACCACTGTTTTCAACCCAGGGATTTCTGCCGGAAATGGACGAATATCAATCATATTGACCGGAATACCATAAGACAACACATGTGCAATAAAACCATCTAACCTTGAGCCAATGTCATAGTGTTCTTTTGGCTTATTTTGATAAATAAGACTCGCCGCCCATAAATCCTGCCAAAAATAAGTACTTACAGCTCCTGCTTTAGCAAATTTATCCTTTACCATTGGATAAACATCTTCTTCGTTCACCTTAAAAGATTCTCTCTTATTTAACGAATTGTAAAGCTCTTTATCTCGCGCATAAAATGTTTTCTCATACAAATCATGTTGACAACAATATAGTTCAGAATTTTTTTCGCCAAGTATTTCACTTATCCACCCCATCTTTTCTTCCGAATCAATATGCGCAACTGGATATAAAAAAATCATTTTTTCCATATCTAGATTCTGATTTTTGGCTGTTCTATATATTTCATTTGAATACTTATTGGCAACAATAATTGCATCATGTGCCTTTGGAATTTCTGTATGCTTATATACTTTCTTTCCTTGAAAACAATCTCTTGCTGTATATGTTTCAATATAACCTAATACTTCAGCATGTAATCCATTTTCTAACACCCTGCTTGCAATGATTCCAGTTCCCCATATTAACACCTTTTTCATGTTTTCTTCCACTTTAAACAACCATCCTTTTTATTTTATCACATGATTTTTTATATCCTTATCCACTCCGGTGGGCATATATTCGCAAATTCATACGTTTTTGACCATTTTTTAGGAGCTATAACAATCTTATCATTTCTTTTATTTAACCAAGCTCCCCACCAGCTAAATGTACTATTTGCAATAATATTATGACTGCAAAAACTCATCATACACATATCATACCAGTTTTCATAACTATCAAACATACTTGCTTCTATATAAACAGCATTTTCTCTGGAGTAATGCTGTTTTACCCATTGCATATCATCTGAGAAAAAATAAAATTGGCAATTGCCCAACTGCTCTTCCATGTATTTCATAGCCTGATTATAATATATCTCATTACAAATATCCCCTAAAACCCGATAATACCTAGGTGATAGATAATCACCACGTCGTATATGTACACTTACAATATTTTTACTGTTTTCCAATCTCTCACATTGTTCTTTTAATTTCTTATCTACCTCTATATTAAATTTAAAATCATCTAGAAGGATATTTCGAATCAAACTAGCAAAATAATAATTTTGATGCAGTCCCCATACAATACCAGTCTGAATATTCAACAATGATTTATCTAACTCAAATTTACTTTCATTATAAATTATAAATTTATTAAGTATTTTCCCACTTTCATACCGTTCTATTAAATTAAGTTTCTGTTCCCTGTCACACACCTTTATTTCGAGATTTGGAAAAACCTCTGTAAGCTCAAACACTCCATTTCTCGGTCGAGTATAATCATCCAAATCAACATAAACATTCTGATTTTTTAATAGATAATTTCTCATTAATGCATATTGAAACATCTGATTCCCTAGTCCACCGCCGAACCGCACAATAAGTGAATTCTCATCCAATAATTCTTTTTTCTGTCCAAAATCATTTTCTATTTCCTCATAGCTTTCAAAGCTCACAACTTTTAAATAACCGCTGGCAAGCAGAAGACCCCAGATGGCCCATTCATTCGTGTCTAATTGGTCATATACAATTTGTTCATCTATTGGCGTAATCAGATGATGACCGTTAAGAAGACCTTCAAAGGCTTTTTTTACCTCTCTGTTTCCTTCTTGGAGAAGCTTTCCGATTAAACGGTTTGAACTGGTATTTGCCCAATATAAACCAGCCTTTTTCTTGCTCAAATAATTTATAATTGACCACGGGTTATAAATGTCTGTCAGCCTGCCAAAGGTAAATCCGTCATACCATAGCTTTACTTCCTGTGCTTTGTCGGTTAGTCCAAATTCGTCTAATGCTGCAAATACTTCTGCCTCTGTAAATCCAAATGCGTCCGCATATTCTTCTGATGTGGTGGTTATAACCTCAAGATTATTCAAATCAGAAAAAATTGATTCCTTACTGATTCTTGTAATACCAGTCATGATTGCACGTTCCAGATAAGGATTCTCCTTAAATGCAGAGTTAAATAAGTTTCTGATAAAACCGGCCAAATCATTCCAATATCCGTTTACGTAAGCCTCCTGCATTGGAGTATCATACTCGTCGAGAAGAATAATAACTTTTTTTCCATAATATTTTGACAAGTACAGCGATAACTGATAAATAGACAGAGTTGCAGTCACATCATCCATGTCAACAGTTACATCTTCAAAATATTTTTTCTCTTTTTTATCTAAAATATTTTTTTCAAGCAGAAAATTATTTTTTGAGTATATGTTTGATAAAATTTGACATATCTTTCTGCGCGCTGTTATATAGTTATCTTCTTTAATATTGGCGAAGGAAAGGCTGATAACCGGATAAGTTCCCTGTAACTGCCTGTAATTAGTATCTTTCCATATGACAAGGTCACTAAATAAGTCTCCCCTGTCAGCATAATTTGCAGAGAAGAATTGTTCAAGCATACTTATATTCAGAGTTTTACCAAATCTTCTTGGACGGGTAATCAGGCTTACTCTGTCTCCCCGTTCCCACCATTCTTTAATAAATCTGGTTTTATCTATATAAAAATATCTTCCCTTACGGATTGTTTCAAAATCCTGATGTCCAATTCCAACTGTTCTGGCCATAAAATCCCAACCTTCCTGGAACACACGATATCGTTTTTATATATCAATTATAACCGATTCATTAACCTCTGTATACTTTTTCGTAATGGCAATTTGTATTTTAATTGCAGTTACTGTATTCGGCTAGCACCACATTGCAGAATTCACCCTTAATTAAACAATGTGGTACTAGAAAACAGACGTTATTTTTTTGCTGGATTAAATGTTTGGAGATGAGTGGGTGGTCCCATCCCCCAACTGGGGGCCTTGCCTAACCTCTGGATATGGTCTCTACAGGTTCTCTCTCCCCTTTGTTGGGTATTTCAGCTAATGTCATCCCTGTTGGGTCCTGGGAGCCTCTTGCTTTCCTGGCATCTGGGACTTTCTGGTTGCTACCCCCAGTTCCCCATCCCCCATTGCTACACACCTCTGTTCAATTTCCTGACCCTCTGTACATCTCCTCCATCTCCTCCCATACCTGATTCTTCCCCTCTTCCCCCATTCTCTTCCTTCCAAATCTCAAGCCCCTCAAACAGCTCGCCCCTCCCTGCATATTCCACAGAAAAGAACTGCTCTGTCATGCTCATAATCAGTGTCTTTCCAAACCGCCTTGGACGGGTAATCAGTGTTACATCGTCCATGCTCTCCCACCAATCGCGGATAAACTCCGTTTTATCAATGTAAAAGCAGCCATGTTCTATAATCTTTCCAAAATCCTGTATTCCGATCCCTACTGTTCTCGCCATAAATCCCCTCAAAAATCATACGCCTGCGATCTGACGCTGCCTGCGATATTATCTAACCGCCGACTCAAAGCTTTTTATCAGATTCAAACCTTTTTATCAGATCTAAATCTTTTTGTCAGATCCATTGATTTATCACTTATTCATAATAATAACATGTATCACTTATTTTGCAAGGTCATTCTATGATCATTTAGGAATGTTATACTGCCAATCCGCCCTGCATACATTTGATTTCCCATATGATTTCGACCTTATTTACATGGTGTCCATATTAGACATATATTGCGAAATATCAGCACATAAGCGCATAGATTATACATTGACAGCAGCCCCTTGAAATGCTATGCTAATTCTAGATTATTTGTAACCATTCTAGCTGGTCTGCCATGCATCACCTCTTGGTTCTGTATGAAAGTGCAAGGATATTCTGCATATGCCTGCATCCTGCAGTTTAGCAGCATGTACAGTCCTTTTCGAATAGTTACAGCATTTTTATATCAGAAAATATCAGAATAAAAACAGGAGGCCGAAGATGAAAAAGACAAATAAGCAAATTTCCAAAGCTGCAGCATCCGGGAAGAAAAAACCTTCAGACCAGACTCTGCAAAAAAATCTTGTTTCACAGGTCACGCGTCTATTTCTACTTTTAGTAATCGCACTGATTGTCGTGTCTGGAGCATTTATGTATTTCAGCAATATGAATACGCTGCATGAGATGACAAACGTTGCATTAAATTCCACTTCTTCAGCAGTCGAACGTACACTACATACACTGGAAGTCAACGCAATGAATGTCGCAGCTTTAGAAACCATCAGGGATGCCGGCGCGTCCAAAGAGGAAAAGCTTGCGGCTATGGACGGTGTCCGCGCACAGAATCAATATGATGAAGTAGGATTTGTAGAATTAGACGGACAGGGTTATTCCAATCTCGGTGACTTTGACTTTAATGACCAGCTCCACTTTCAGTCCACTTCAAAAGGAAATGTATTTGTAGGTGAGCCGATCATTAACCGGTTAAACGGAGAGATCATTATTATATCAGGTGCTCCCGTTTACGATGAAGGCAAAATTATAGGCACCGTATATATTGTCGATCTGGTTGATTCTGTAAATGACAAAATCGGTGAAATTACTTTTGGCAAAACAGGCCACGCCTACATTGTAAATAAAGACGGCACAATCATTTTTCATAATGACAAGCAAAAAATCGCAGATGAAGTAAATCCTATCGCACTGCAGGAAACGGACAGAAAATATGCCTCACAGGCAAAGGCGATCAAAAAAATACTTGCCAGCACAGATAAGGGCACCACTACCTACCGGCAGAACGGCAAAAGCATGTTCGCAGCATACTGTCCGGTGGCAGGCCATGAGGACTGGCGCTTGATTATGGCTGCACCATACGCAGATTTCACTTTGGTGATTGTTATTT
>OFHA01000602.1_pt1 | contig 30678 bp, 30 predicted proteins | sample 1521891 | NCBI WGS metagenome assembly OFHA01 (sample SAMEA3504089, study PRJEB24116) | mouse gut metagenome | biome: mouse gut; feature: mouse-associated habitat; material: faeces | place: Denmark | collected 2011
AAAACGCTCCCCCTATTGTGATATAAAAATATTTTACTGATATTATTATATAACTGCGCTTGCATATTGAAAAGTTTTTTATTAAACTTTTTAGGGGAAAAGTTTATAAATTACATTTTACATATATTTTCTCATATGACGTAATGCACTTTTTTCTAAGCGGGATACTTGTGCTTGGCTGATTCCGATTTCTGTACTGACTTCTGTTTGTGTTTTGCCTTGAAAAAATCTTAAATTTACAATTTTTTTTTCTCTTTCTGTTAATCTTTCTATTGCCTCACTCAATGAAATGTTTTCCAGCCAAAGAGCATCGCCATTTTTTTCATCACTTACTTGGTCCATAACAAAAAGGGTATCTCCCCCATCATGATATACAGGCTCAAAAAGTGATATGGGGTCTTGTATTGCGTCTAATGCAATTACAATACTTTCTTTGGGCATATCTAACTCTTTTGCAATTTCCTCAATAGCAGGCTCTTTTGACTTTTCTGCTGTCAATCTTTCTTTTACCTGTAATGCTTTATATGCTGTATCTCTCAGTGAACGACTCACACGTATTGGATTATTATCTCTTAAATATCTTCTTACCTCTCCTATAATCATAGGTACAGCATAAGTAGAAAATTTAACACCTTGTGTAATATCAAAATTATCTATTGCCTTCATAAGCCCAATACAGCCTACTTGAAATAAATCATCCATATATTCTCCCCTATTTGAAAAGCGTTGTATTACGCTTAAAACTAATCTTAAATTACCATAAATATATTGCTGTCGTGCTTCTTTATCACCTTGTAATATTTTTTGAAATAATATTTCTTTTTCTTCATTTTTTAAAATGGGCAGTTTTGAAGTATTCACTCCGCATATCTCAACTTTGTTGACCATTTCTCATGCCTCCTCATATCTTCTCATTAAAAATGATTTCCAGAGAGTGAAATTTTATACGCAACAAACACTTCCATAAAATAACATAAATATATAAAGGCATACTATAAAGGGGTATTTTATCAGTATAAAATTATCATATTATTGCATACTATTTTTTAAAGGAGGTATGTTTTATGATAATTATGCGCCAAGATAGCGGTATTTTATTCGCACAAAGTGAAAAAAATAGTACCACATACAAAAAAACATCTGTACGTGGTACGATACAACAAACCATAAAACAGCAAAATGGTAATTTTATCAATTATGATTATGAGTTAATACATCATATGGATTTATAATAATGGTATTGTAAACATAATATATTTGAATAAAATACGGTATTTGCTAAAAAATGCAAAAAGGGGCATTTTTCTCTTTTGAAAAATTCCCCTTTATAAAATAAACAATTTAATTATTTAAACAAAGTTCATAAAAATCATATCCATAACCATCTGGCGATATGCCTATTGTCATAAGTAATTCGTCCACACCTTCTTCCATAAGTACGTGATAGGCATTATGATAGGCATATAGTTGTTCTGCTTTTTTTGTCATTTCTATATAAATATCTAATACCGTTTTATTTTCTTTTTGGTCAATCACATGGCAAGCATCTTTTTGAGCCATTTCTTTTATATGTTCTATATTTCCCCATTTTTCCACCAATATTTCCAATTCTTTTTTTGCCTCTTTGCCTAAATTGACTAATTTTGCAAAATCTTCATGGGTTGCTTTTACGCAGCGAATGGTTTTTATTTTGCCGTCTGCTGTAATATTTTCCATAACAATACCCCCTTTTTTATTTTAGATTTTATAAAATCTAATATTGATATTACTTTAACCATACAAAATTTTAGCAAAAAGGTCAATCATTTTTTTATATTTTTCTATTAAAATTTATAAAAACATACTGTCATTTTTGTTTTTTTCCTTTCCATCTCATATGCAGTATAGGGAAAGGATTGCCTGCTCCATCTGTTTTAGAACAAGCAAAAACACTAAAACCCATATATTCATAAAATGCAAGAGCCTTTTTATTTTGTTCATTGACATCTACTAGCATTACATCATAATTTTTTATGGCAAAAAACAAAAGTGCTTTTCCTACTCCTTTATTAAAATAATTCGGTTTGACAAAAAGCATTTCTACTTTTTTGTTTTCTATAGCAATAAATCCCATTATATCACCACATCGCTTTTTTGCAACAATAAGTATCTGCATATTTTTGATTGCCAATTTTACCAAGGGACGTAGTTTTTCAATATCCTGTTCTGTTAAAAAAGAATGTGTTTTTTGAACAGAATACTCCCATATCAATATCAAATCTTCTGCAATTCGTGCCTTGTTTGCTGTTACTTTTTCTAATATCATAAGTAATCCCTTTCTTTTATACACATACATTGATATCATGGCAAATCAAAAATATAATGTGCTATATCAAATCGGAATTATATCATTTTATTCATTTCTTTTTTGAGTCTGCCTATGATTTTCTTTTCCAGTCTTGAAATATAAGATTGTGATATGCCTAATAAATCTGCAACCTCCTTTTGTGTTTTTTCTGTTGTTTCTGGCAATATGCCAAAACGCATTTCAACAATTTTTCTTTCTCTCTGACTTAATTTTTCCATTGCTTTTCCTAACAAATCTCTGTCAACTTCTTCTTCAATATTTTTATAAATTACATCTGCATCTGTTCCCAATATATCAGATAAAAGCAATTCATTCCCTTCCCAATCTACATTTAAAGGCTCATCAATAGAAACTTCTGATTTTGTTTTACTATTTCTTCTTAAATACATCAATATTTCATTTTCAATACAGCGTGACGCATACGTTGCTAATTTAATTTTCTTTTCGGGATTAAATGTATTGATTGCTTTTATTAGTCCTATTGTACCTATTGATATTAAGTCTTCTACATTCACACCTGTATTTTCAAATTTTCTTGCTATGTATACCACAAGACGGAGATTTCTTTCTATTAAAACAGATTTTACTTTTACATCATCTTCTCCTCCTAACTGCTCTAGTAATATTGCTTCTTCTTCTGTTTTAAGAGGAGGCGGAAAAACATCACTTCCTCCTATATAAAATATACCGCTTAATTTTTTTCGCCATTTTCTCCATATACGCCCGATATCATATTTTAATTGAAACAATAAAAATTTCATTTTTTTACTTCCTCCTTTATTTCAGCATATCAGGGCTTACTAAACCATCATATCCGCCAGAAAAAGAGCCACAATAAATACCAATAGATATATTTTTTTTTGTATTTCCTTCTATTTCTAATATTTCTGGCTGAAATACAAGTAAAAGCCCGTTTTCTTTTCCCAAACTGGAAAAAGGAACAAAATGTAGTGGCAATGTTTTTTCATTTTGCAATACATATTCATAAAATATTTGTTGATTTTGATATTCTTTAAAAAAATAATATTGTATCTCTTTAGAAAATAAATTTTTAATTGCTGGAAATGCTGCAACAGCAATATCATTCCCTGAAAAGGGGTCTTTTAAACTGTTTCCTGTATCAATTAGCATACGCAATGGTATTTGTATTTCTTTTTGTTTTAATAAAACAGTGCAATAATTTTTTCTATTTATGATATTCATTTTTATCCAATTTTTATATAGTTTTATCAATATATAAAAAAAACAAATTGTTGCAATCAATATTTTTACAGAAATATGCTCTGTTTTCCATGTCATAGTATTCCCTGCCATACCAGTAGCAAAAAATATAGCTGTTGCTACACCTCCTACTGCAAATGCGGTAATATTTCCAATTAAAAAATATTGAAGCAGTTTTTTAATTGTTTTTGGAAAAAATGTAATCTCTATTCCTAATACAAAAAGCAACATACCACCAACACCATGACAAAAAAATGACATGGTACGGAATATCAATGCACTGCAATATACAAATGACAAAAAAAAACTGCCTAAAAAAATACGTTTATAAGAAATATTATTTTTTTCTAATACAGCAGTTATCCATAATATGAGAAAATCCATGCAAAAATTAATGACAAATAAGATGTCCCCATAAATTGTTACTTCCACAAAACGCCTCCTTCTTTGCTGTCTTTTAAAAGGCTCTACTGTTATTATAAGCAATTTTGTACAATTTTTTTGTCAAACACGCTGTCATTTTACAAAAATCATGTTATAAATATTGACAACACAACACAAAAAAAGCCAGCAAATATAATATTGCTGACAATGAAATATATTTTTACTAACACAAATTTACAACACAAAAAAAGGAACAGCTTTTTGCCCTTCCCTCTTTTTGTGTTTTTTTGTTGGTAAACTATATAATTGTTAAAATCTTTTTCTTGTTAAAAAGTCAGGTATTTTGATTTCAGATTCAAAATCATCTAAATCAGCAAATCTTCTTGCTGGTTTATTTTCTTCTACTGGCTGTTGTTGTTGTGGTGGTTGTGGTTGTTGTCTTTGTTGTGTTTGAGGCATACGTCTATTGTTACCAAACGCAGTCTGTTGCTGTGGCTGTTGTTGTGCTGGTTGTGGCTGTGCCACTGGAGCATCATCATCTTCCAATCCTGTTGCAATTACTGTTACAACAACTTGGTCTGTCAAATCTTCATTGATTGTTGTACCAAATATGATTTCTGCTTCAGGGTCAAGAGATTCTCTAATCAATTCTGCTGCTTCTTCTGTTTCTAAAAGACCTAAATCACTATCACCGCTAAAATTGATAAGTACACTTTTTGCACCTTCTATTGTTGTTTCCAAAAGTGGACTTTGTATTGCTGCCTTTGCTGCAACTTCTGCTTTATTTTCACCAGAAGCTTGTCCAATACCCATATGTGCAATACCTTGGTCTGCCATAATAGTACGTACATCTGCAAAGTCCAAATTGATAACACCAGGTTTAGAAATCAAATCTGCGATACCTTGTACGCCTTGTCTTAATACTTCATCGACTTTTTTAAACGCCTCTGTTAATGTTGTCTTTTTATCAATAACACTCATAAGGCGTTGGTTTGGAATAATAACCAATGTATCTACATTTTTTTTCAATTCCATAATGCCTCTTTCAGCATTTGCCATTCTTTTTTTGCCTTCAAAATTAAAAGGCTTTGTAACAACACCAACTGTTAAAATGCCCATTTCTTTTGAAATAGATGCAATTTTAGGTGCTGCGCCTGTTCCTGTACCGCCACCCATGCCAGCAGTAATAAACACCATGTCTGCACCCTTTAAAGCCTGTGCAACTTCTTCTTGTGTTTCTTCTGCGGAACGTTCTCCAATATCAGGATTACCTCCTGCACCAAGACCTTTTGTTAATTTTTCTCCAATTTGTATTTTAACAGGTGATTTAGAATCTACCAACTGTTGACTATCTGTATTAACAGAAATAAATTCAACGCCGTCCAAACCGTCTTCAATCATACGGTCTACTGCATTGTTGCCGCCGCCGCCAACGCCGACTACTTTAATTTGTGCCATGTTACTGCTCCGTGGAATATCAAATTCGAGCAAATAAATCCCCTCCTAGAGTTTCAGAATTACATAGAGTAGTTTTTATTATACATGAAAAAAGCAGATAATACCATACCTAATTTTGTATTTTTATTTGTTTTTTCATGTATTTTTACTTTTAATACATATTGTAATGTAAATCAATATGTTGTAATAGTTATCAATACATACTGTTTTATGAAATAATTTTTATCCATACTATAATATGTCTTTCTACTATCTTATCTCTTTTTTGGCTTTGATTCAATAGCAATTTGACAATATTATAAAAAAAATTTTTTAAGACAGATATTGAAACACAATAGGCTTACTCATATCACTTAAATCCAATACCCCTCTGTCATTTTCAGGTATTGTACCTAATATTTGTGAAAGATATGCCATTTTCTGCTCACAATTTTCCACTGTTCCAAAACGTATTTCAATTTGATTGATATTTGCCGTAATGTTTTGTGGGTCAGTGACATCGATTTCCATAGTATTGATATGATTGCTTAACAATTCATATTTTGTTATCATTTGAGAAATTAACACAACAACATTAAAAGATTCTTCATTTTTTGTGTCTAAAAGTTCCCCTAATCGAAATTGGTCAAATTGCAAACCATATACCACAGGCAATGCCCTTTTCATTTCATTTTGTATATCAAGCACTCTGCCATATTCATCTATGTAAAGGTACGAACCTGCATAAGGTACATACCCTCTCACTTTTCTTTCATTGATATTAATGTGTAATGTGTTGGGAAGTTCTGCAACAATTTCTGCATATTCTATATAATGATTTTGGTTTAATATTTCTGTTGCTTTATTTTTATCATATAAAAATATATTTGTTCCTTTTCTCAATGTTATCATATCACAAATTTCATCTTGAGAATATTGCTCCATTTCTGTCACATCAATATTTTGTACTGCAAAAATAGGAGAAAATATAATACCTGCGCCTCCTAAACACGCTACTAGTAATATCAATATAAATTTTACTGAAAATGTTTTTCTAATTTTTTTTCTTTTATATAAATAGGTTACATTACCTTCTTTTTCGTATTTTCTTTTTTTCTTTTTCAATTTATACTCACCTTTTTATTATTCCAAAACAATATTCGCTCCTAAAGAAGTGAATACTTTTTCTATTTGTTCATATCCTCTTTTTACATAGCAGGCATTTTCTACAACCGTTTCACCTTCTGCTGCAAGCCCTGCTAATATCAGTGCTGCGCCACATCTTAAATCCCTTCCACATACATAAGCACCTTTTAAACTTTTTACACCTTTTATAATTGCTGTCTGTCCTTCCACTGTAATATCTGCACCCATACGACACAATTCACTAATATGTTTAAATCTTGATTCAAACACCGTTTCACTTATAATACTTGTTCCGCTTGCTAATGTCAATACAGACATAAATTGCGGTTGCATATCAGTAGGAAAATCAGGGTAAGGACCTGTGTGTATTCTGGAAACAGGTTTTATTTTTTGAGGTGCTTTTAAATAAATACTGTCTTTTTGTTCTTTTATGATACATCCTGCTTCTCCTAAACGTAATAAAACTTGCCTCATATTATCCGCACAAACATTTTTTAATTCAATTTCACCTTTTGTAATTGCTGCACCACAAAGGAATGTACCTGCTTCTATTCTATCTGGTGATACAGTGTATTCTGCACCATGTAATTCCTGCACTCCCTCTATTGATATACATTCTGTACCTGCGCCTTTTATATTTGCACCACATAAATTTAAAAATGTTTGCAGTTCCACAATTTCAGGTTCACAAGCTGCATTATATATTGTGGTATGACCTTTTGATATTGTAGCTAAAAGTATACAATTTTCTGTTGCTCCTACACTCGGAAAGTCTAAATTGATTTTTTGCCCTATACATTTACTTGCATCACAGCATAAAATTCCTTTTTCCTCCTCTATGGAAACACCCATTTCACGAAATGCCTTTAAATGCAAATCAATAGGACGCAATCCAATTTCACATCCTCCTGGATAGCCTATATTTACTTCTTTAAATCTTCCTAGTAATGCACCCATAAACAATATAGACGAACGCATTTTTTGCACACTTTTGCTATTGATGTCAATATTTTTACAGTCATTTGTATTGATAATAATACTTCTGTTTTGTTTTTGTATACGGCAACCTAATTGTTCCAACATTTCTAGCGTAAAATGAACATCTGCAATAGAAGGGCAATGATGAAGTATGGTTTCTCCTTTTGTCAGCATTCCCCCTGCCAATATAGGCAATATACCGTTTTTACTTCCTCGTACCGTTACGATTCCCTTTAGAGGACGCCCGCCTTCTATTCTATATCTATCCATGTATGCCCCTCCCAAAAGTATCAAATCATATTTCATAGTATGCAGTATTAAAAAAAGCGTTACATTTACAGAATAGAATTTTCATTGTATACTTATATTATATACTTTGTCTGATTGATACAGATAACAACAATTTAAAAAAGGAGTGTTATAAATCGTGAAAAACAATATACTAGATATCAAAGGCATACTAGTTGGACAAGCAGAAGACCAAAAAGGGAAAACAGGTGTTACAGTGGTAATTGTACCAGACGGCGCAGTTTGTGGTGTAGATGTTAGAGGAGCGGCACCTGGCACAAGAGAAACAGATTTACTTGATCCTGTAAACTCCATGGAAAAAGTAAATGCCGTAGTGCTTTCAGGAGGTTCTGCATTTGGTTTGGAAGCATCAAGCGGTGTTATGGAATATTTAGAAAAAAAAGGTTGGGGATTTGAAGTAGGCTGTACTGTTGTTCCTATTGTACCTCAAGCAGTATTATTTGATTTAGCTTGCGGTGATTATCGTTGTCGCCCAGACAAAAAAATGGCTTATACAGCTTGCGAAAATGCAAATAATGAAATATTAAAAGAAGGTAGTTTCGGTGCTGGTTGTGGTGCAAATGTAGGAAAATTATGTGGTACAGAATGCTGGACAAAAAGCGGTATAGGCAGTTATGCTGAAACACTTGAAAATGGCATTACTGTTGCTGCTCTAATTGCTGTAAATGCTTTTGGAGATGTATTAGAAAATGGTAAAATTATTGCTGGTACTATGAACGTAGAAAGAACTGCATTTATAGATACTGAAAAAACAATGTTAAAAATGTCATCTGCTCCTGCTTTTCATGGACAGAATACTACAATAGGTATTATCGCTACCAACGCTACATTAACAAAAGCACAATCAAAAAAAGTTGCGGGTATGGCACATGATGGACTTGCTAGAGCGATTTGTCCTGTTCACACACAATTAGATGGTGACACACTTTTTTGTCTGTCTACGGGCGAAATACAAAGCGAAAAGCCCATTGTGGATTTAGTAGGTACATTGGCTGCAAGAGTTACAGAACAAGCTGTAATACGTGCTGTTAAAAAAGCAAATGAATCCTCATTGTTTTAATATATTTTAATACTACTAATATGTATTGATGCATATTAGTAGACTATCATTTCTATATTTTATATAAAAAGTAAAACCATGGACAATATTGCCATGGTTTTACTCTCCCCTACCCTATCATTGTATTTTTATTTTTTTATATTTCACATTTGAAATTGTTTTGTTATTTACTAACAAGCATTACATACTTTGCAATTTTAATATTTCATCAATAATATGATGTGCTACTTCCTCTTTTGACATCAATTCTAGTTCTATTTCTTCTTTTTTAGAAATCATTGTCACAACATTGGTATCTGTTCCAAAACCAGAACCACTTACTTTTAAATTATTTGCTACAATCATATCTACATTCTTTTTATCTAATTTGATACGAGAATTTTCAAGCATATTTTGTGTTTCCATAGAAAAACCGCACAAAAATTGCCCTTCTCTTCTGTGTTCTCCCATATATTTTAATATATCTACTGTTCTGTCAAGCGCAATACTCATTTCTCCATCTTTTTTCTTCATTTTTTCATCGCTTACTGTACAAGGTTTATAATCCGCTACTGCTGCTGCTTTTATAATAATATCGTTGTCTAAATATCTCTCTTTCATTGCTTCAAACATATCTTTAGCACTTTTAACATCAATGACATTTACAAAAGGTGGTTTCTTCAATGCTGTCACACCACTTACAAGTGTCACATCAGCACCTCTTAACATACACGCTTTTGCTAATTCATATCCCATTTTTCCCGTAGAATGATTTGTAATATAACGTACTGGGTCAATACTTTCTTGTGTTGGTCCTGCTGTAATAATTACTTTTTTATTCAAAAGGTCTTTTTGATATGCAATTTCTTTTAATATATAATCTACTAATACTTTTTCACTTGGCATTTTGCCGTCACCTACATCTTTGCAGGCAAGTATACCATTGTCTGGTTTTATCACTTCAAAACCATATTGTTTTAATTTTTGTATATTATGCTGTACAATTTCATTATGATACATATTTGTATTCATTGCTGGTGAAACAATTTTTTTGCATTTGCAAGCTAACACTGTTGTAGTAAGCATATCGTCTGCAATGCCGTTCGCCATTTTTGCTATTACATTTGCTGATGCTGGTGCAATCAATACAACATCTGCTTTTTTTGCTAATGAAATATGTGCTACATGAAATTGAAAATTTCTGTCAAATGTATCTACTATACATTTATTACCTGTTAATGTTTCAAATGTAATAGGTGTAATAAAATGTGTTGCATTTTCTGTCAATATCACATGAACATCACAGCCCATTTTTACAAGCATACTTGCAACATTTGCCATTTTATATGCTGCAATACTACCTGTTACACCTAATAAAACTGTTTTTCCTTTTAACATAAAAACACCCTTTTCTATATTCATTATTAAATAGATTGGAGATATTATAACAAACTTTTTTAAAATAGTATACACTTTGACAATATTTTTTCACTTTGCTGTTTTACCAATCAATAACAAAATCATTTTGAATGCAAAAAATAAAAGCAGGCTTTCACCTGCTTGTTATAATACATTATTTTAATACACGTCTTGCTGTAACATATGTACTTGCACTATAAGAATCTGTTAAATTTGAAATAATAACACCTGAACTTGCTCCTGATGAAGAATGTATGTATTGATTGTCGCCGATATAAATACCAACGTGAGAAATACCACCATTTCTATCAGAATCAAAAAATACTAAATCTCCTGCTGCTAATTCACTTTTCTCTACTGGTACGCCGTTTGCTGTCATACTAGCAGAACTTCTATTCAAGCTAACACCAAAATTTTTCATAACAGAATAAACAAATCCAGAACAATCTACACCACTATTTAAATCTGTTCCTGCCCACACGTAAGGAGTACCTAAAAATTGCTTTGCATAAGAAACAATTTCATCACCTTTACTGGAAGGAGCAGGCAATATTGATTTTGTTGCTGGTTTTTTACCTGTTCTTAATGATACGAATTCTGTGCTAACATAGCCTGTTGTACCTGCTGGTGTTTCAATTTTTAACCAGTCTGCGCCTGCTTCTATGACATCAAATATTTCTCCACCGCTTAATTTTTCTAATACATCACCATTTGTAGATGCAGAACTTCTTACTCTCAAATTAGAATCTGCAATTACTACACCATAAGTTGTATCATCATCATTATTTTTAGATTCTGTTTGTTCTTTTTGTTGTTCTTGTTCTTCCTTTTGTTCCTCTTTTGGTTCTTCTGTTGCAGAAACAGAAGGAAGATATGTAAGCATATCACCGTTTAAATAATCTTTGCTAATATAGGCATTACCATTATTATAAGCTAATTGATACCAACCGTCTAATTTTCCTATTACTGTAATGACATCGCCGTCTGTTACCGTTTTAATTACATCGCTTTTTGTGTTACTGCCTGTCCTAACATTAATGTTTGTACCTTGTACTTTTCCTTCTGCTTTTGTTACATCAAAATAATTTGCTGAAACATAAGCATTTTGATTACCATTAAATGTTACTTGATACCAGTCGCCATCTTTACCATGAAGTACAAGCTCTGTTCCTTTATCTGCTGTTCCCAATATTTCAGAGCCTATATTTGCTCCAGAACGAATATTTACACCATCATCATTTATTGCACCACTTGCTGCGGCAAATACAGTTGCTGTACTCAATACGCAAATACCGCCTACTGCAATTAATATTCTTTTTAAAAGTTTATGCTTAGCCATAATGTAATTTTCCTCCACAAAATATATTTATTACATATTTGTTACAACTTATTATATTCAGTCTTAATAAAATTGTCAAGGAAAATTTCACAAAAATTAAGAATATTTTTTTATGTGCTGCATATACTATAAATTCAAGCTTTTTTGTGTATACCATATTTTTGTTTTTTACAAAATACAATGAAATATGATAAAATTATGAAATATTTTTAATAATTTGCTGTCATTTTTTATACAAAAAAACTCTCTGCAAAACAAATTGCAAAGAGTTTTTTAATTAAAATCATTTTTTTGTATATTTTGCCATCTGTCAAAAAAGGTTTTTGTCGTTTTTGTAGAATACTTGTATCACTTTTTAAAATATACTTATTTTAATTTTGACAATTCTTCATCCAATATTTTTGTAACAACAGCAGGGTTTGCTTTTCCTTTTAATTGTTTCATACATTGTCCCATAAGAAATTTATTTACTTTTTCATTACCCTGTTTAAACTGTTCAATAGAATCTGGATTTGATTCAATTACTTTTGATACTACTTCTTTTACAGCACTGTCATCATTTACCATTTTCAAATTGTGCTGTTCAATATATTGTTCTGGTTCTACATTATCAGAAAACATTTTTTCAAATACTTCTTTTGCTGTATTTCTATTCACAACACCATTTTTTACAAGCAATATCAATTTACCTAAATTTTTTGCATCAAATGAAATATCCTCTGGTAATGTACTTGTTTCTGATGCAAGACGAAGCACCTCGCCCATTATCCAGTTAGAAACTTCTTTTGCATTTTGACAAACTTCATATGCTTGTTCAAATATTTTCACAAGGTCTTTAGAACCTGTAATAATATCAACATCATATTCAGGTAATTTATATTCAGACAAATATCTTGCTTTTTTTGCCTCTGGCAATTCTGGTAAAGATTGTCTAACTTTTTCAATCCATTCGTCATCAATTTCAATTGGAACAAGGTCAGGCTCTGGGAAATATCTATAATCTTGTGCATTTTCTTTGGAACGCATAGCATAGCTTGCTCCTTTATTATCGTCCCATCTTCTTGTTTCTTGTATTACTTTTTTACCTTCTTTTATCAATTCAATTTGTCTTGCTCTTTCTCCTTCTATTGCTCTGGCGATCGCTTTAAATGAATTGATATTTTTCATTTCTGTTCTAGTGCCGAGTTCTTTTGAACCAACTGGCTTTACAGATAAATTGACATCTGCTCTTAATGAACCTTGTTCCATTTTACAATCAGAAACACCTGTATACTGCAATATCGCTTTTAATTTTGTTAAATAAGCAATAACTTCTTCTCCATTTGAAAAATCTGGCTCACTTACAATTTCCAAAAGAGGTACACCACAACGGTTATAATCTACTAATGTACAATCGTCCCATGGGTCATGTATCAATTTTCCAGCGTCCTCTTCCATGTGTATTTCTTTGATACGTATTGATTTTTTTACGCCATTTACTTCTATATCAATATGTCCATTTTGACAAATTGGTAAATATAATTGTGATACTTGATATGCTTTAGGTAAATCAGGGTAAAAATAATTTTTTCTATCAAATTTATTGTATCTTGTAATTTCGCAATTTGTTGCTAAACCTGTTCTAATAGCAAATTCAACTACCTGTTTATTTAATACTGGTAATGTTCCTGGCATACCGCTACATACCTCACAAACGTGTGTATTGGGTTCTCCGCCGAATTCTGTGGAACAAGAGCAGAATATTTTTGTATCTGTCGCAAGTTCTGTGTGTACTTCCAATCCTAATACGGTTTCAAATTCCATATTTTTTGTTCTCCTTTCTTTGCAATCGTTTTTACTGCATGAAATATTTTATAGCAAAAACATGGGATACTCCCTCAAAATTTACCTGTCAGGCAAATTTTTATCATAAAGCTATACTTTTATTTATTTCGCAATCGTTTCTGGTGATACTGTATGAAAATCAGTTGCTTTTTGGAAAGCAAAACCAGCATTTAACAATGTTTCCTCATTAAATGCTTTACCAATTAACTGCAATCCTATAGGCAATCCTGTTTTATCCAATCCACAAGGTACTACTAAACCAGGGAGTCCAGCTAAATTAACAGAAACCGTACAAATATCGCTTAAATACATTTTCAATGTATCTTTAAAACTTTCTCCTATTTTTGGTGCTGTGGTTGGTGCAGTTGGTGTCAAAAGAAAATCATATTTACCAAAAGCATCATCATAAGATTGTTTTATCAATGCTTTTACTTGTAATGCTTTATTATAATAAGCGTCATAATAACCACTACTTAACACAAACGCTCCTATCAATATTCTCTTTTTTACTTCAGAGCCAAAACCTTCACTTCTTGACTGATAATACAAATCTACTAAATCATCATATTTTTCTGCACAATGACCATATTTAATGCCATCATATCTTGATAAATTACTGCTTGCTTCTGCACAAGCTGCAATATAATATGCAGGTATGGCATATTTAATAGTAGGCATACTGATTTCTTCTACTTCTGCTCCAAGACTTTCATATACCTTTGCTGCTTTATATATTGCCTCTTTTACATCTGCATCAATGCCTTCTCCAAAAAATTCAATAGGAATACCAATTTTTTTACCTTTCATATCTTCACACAATGTAAATGATGGTGAAGGGTGATTAACTGATGTACTATCTTTATTGTCATGCCCTGCTATTGTTTTATAAATTTCAGTAACATCTTCTACATTTTTTGCCATGGGACCAATTTGGTCTAATGATGACGCATAAGCAATCAAACCATAACGAGATACTGTGCCATATGTTGGTTTTAAACCAGTAATACCACAATAACTTGCAGGTTGTCTGATAGAACCACCTGTATCAGAACCTAATGTATAAAAAGCTTCTTTTGCTGCTACTGCTGCCGCAGAACCACCGCTGCTTCCCCCTGGAACGTGTTCTGTATTCCATGGATTTTTTGTAATGCCAAAATAAGACGTTTCTGATGTACTGCCCATAGCAAACTCGTCCATATTTGTTTTACCCAATATGACTGCACCTACATTTTGTAATTTCTGCACTGCTGTTGCAGTATAAACAGGTTTGAATGTTTCTAACATACGAGAAGAACAAGATGTCTGCATACCTTTTGTACACATATTATCTTTTACACCAGCAGGTACACCAGCTAACGGAGATTGATATTCTCCGCTGTCTATTTTTTTCTGTACTTCTTCAGCCTGCTTCAATGCCTCTTTTTTACATACTGTTACATAACAATGATATTCTGGCTCTTTTTTTTCTATATTTTCCAAAACGGCTTTTGTTGCCTCTACAACGCCTATTTCTTTTGATTTTATTTTTTTGCCCAGCTCAAGCGCTGACAGTTGAAATATATCCATATTCTGCAAACCCTCCTATTCTACTGCCTTTGGTACTTTGAAACAGCCTTCTTTTTTATTTGCTGCATTCAATATAATATCTTCCCTATTTACAGAAGGTTGCACAATATCCTCACGAAATACATTTCTGACAGGGAAAGCATGGCTCATTGCTTCTATATTTGTTGTATCCAATTCATTTAATATATCCATATATTCTACAATTTTATTGATTTCTTGTTTTGTTTTTTCTCTTTCTTCATCTGAAATATGAAGACGAGCTAATATTCCTATATAGTCTAATAGTTCATCTGTAATTTTCATATATAAATTCCTTTCTATTATCATTATAAAATTATGGCTCTAATCTTGTCATATCTCTTGGGAACATTGCTGCAACACGTACATTAGATTCTCCTAACAATTTCATGCAAAGTCTTTCTAGCCCAATGCCCCAACCGCCATGTGGTGGCATACCATGTTTGTGTATCATCAAATAACTTTCAAAATCTTCTGGATTCAATCCTTTTGACTGCATTTTTTCTACTTGTGTATCATAATCATGTATTCTTTGTCCACCTGTTGTAATTTCCATGCCTCTAAACAACAAGTCAAAACTTAATGTAAATTTATCATTTTCTGGGTCGTCCATAGCATAAAAAGGACGTTTTTTGACTGGATAATGTGTTACAAAAACAAATTCACTATTATATTTTTCTGCAAACAATTTTGATATCAGTTGTTCTTCTTCTGGCTCTAAATCATAAGGGTCTTTTATTTTTCTGTTATATTCTTTTGCAATCATTTCTTTTGCATCTTTAAATCTAACAGTAGGTATGGTATCAATTTCTGGAATTGGTACATTTAATATTTTAACCTCTTTTTCATATTCTGTTTTTAACAGTTCCATAGTATATTTTAATGCTCCTGTTTCTACTTCCATTAAATCTACAAAACTGTCTATAAATCCCATTTCCATGTCAATACCCATATATTCATTGAGGTGTCTTGTTGTATTATGTTTTTCTGCTCTAAAAACATGGCTGATTTCAAATACTTTTTCATAAACACCTACAAGCATTTGTTTATAAAATTGAGGGCTTTGTGCTAAATATGCTTTTTTTCCAAAATAATCTAATTTGAATATATTTGCGCCACCTTCTGCACCGCTTGCTACAATTTTAGGTGTATTGATTTCTGTAAATCCATTTTTACTAAAATACTCCCTAAATCCTCTTATCACGCCCTCTTGTATTTTAAATATTGCACGTTCTCTATTATTTCTCAATGTAATAGGACGCTGTGCAATATTGGTTTCTAAAGACATACCCAATTTTCTTTTAGAAAGATTGATAGCTGGTGCTTCTTTTGGTTTTGTTAATATTTCTACATTTAATAAATGAATTTCAAAACCGCCTGGTGCTCTTTCATCTTTTTTCAATTTTCCTTCTACATTGACAGACATTTCAACGCCTAAATCTTCTAATGCAAAATGAGATTCTCCCTTATTATATACACATTGCACTATGCCATTTCTTTTACGTAATGACACAAATCCAAAATCACCCATATTTTTAATGGAATAAATCATACCATGTGTTTTTACAATAGAATTATCTTCTAATTGCACGATATCAGCAATTTCCATATCTTTTGCTTCACAGCTTCCTGTTACAAAATCCATTTGTTATTCTCTCCTTTATCACTATTTTATTATGTCAAATATTCTACATGACACATCAAAACTATCTTATAAGATACCATAATTTCACAATAAAAGCAATGCATTTGAAAAATTCCGCATGGAAATCAATTTTTGTTCGCCATAGGCAATTTGAATTTTTTTGCCATGCTTTTACAAGGAAAGCGAGTGAGAATTTGAGAGCAACGCTTTCAAAATTTCAACAAAATAATATTATTTTATTTGTGGAGCCTTGCTCCTATACCCCATAAACTTTTTTGAAAAAAAGTTTGACAAAAAACTTTATATTTTGCGAACGCAATTATGTCGTTATTTGGAAAACAAAACTTTCTGTGTTTTAAATACTTTTTTAGCCACTCCTCATAAAAAGAATTTTATTGGCAGACTAAACTTTTTATTTTTTCAACACATTATCTATAAAATAACCATTTTTATAAAAAAGTTCTCCGTCTGCATAAATTTCTCCTTGCTCTTTCATATCATTTATCATATCCCAATGTATAGCAGATTCATTTTTGCCTCCTGCCTCTTGAAAAGCCTCTCCTATGGCAAAATGAATTGAGCCACCTATTTTTTCATCAAATAATATATTTTTTGTATGTTTCTGTATGCCATAATTTGTACCGATTGCTACTTCGCCAAAATAATGAGAACCTTCATCTGTATCAATATAACTCATCAAGTCTTTTTGTTTTTGTTCGTTTTTACAGCTTGCCTCTACAATTCTGCCCTGTTTTACTACTAATTTCACTTGTTCAAATTCATGTCCATTTATGATAGAAGGATAAGAAAATGTAATATATCCGTTTATATCATTTTCTACAGGAGAGGTAAATATTTCTCCATCTGGAAAATTTTCTTTTCCACAGCAATTTATCCATTTTCTTCCTGAAACATTTACAACAATATCTGTATCTTTTGAAATAATATGCATCTGTTTTTTTGTATTCAAATATTCTATCCATTTTTGTTGATAGCTTTCCATTTCCTTCCATTTTTTAACAGGGTCTTTTTCATATAAATATCCTGCATGGTATACAAAATCTTCGTATTCTTCTAAACTCATGCCAGCATTTTGAGCATCTCCATTTGTGGGAAACTGTGTACCACACCATTTTAAAGAGCCATCACCCATTCTTTTAGAATAAATTTTCCTGTTTTGCTGGTTTGCAAGCCTTCTCATTTTTAATTTTTCGCTGTCTGCATTTTGAAATGTTTTTACATTGTCACTTCCCCATGCACTTATCCAAACATCACTTTTGGCACATTCTCCAAAACGGAAATTCGGCTGTGCAATTTGTGTATCATTCCCCTGTTTTACAATTATAGCATCTACATTAGGCATATCTACAAAATAACGTACAATTCCCCCTGCTCTAACTGCTGCTCTTGCAACTGCCTCTATAAAAGGTAATGCACAATCCTCTGCTGAAATACAAACGTCATCTCCTTCTTTTACATTTGTAGAATATTTTACAAGTACATCTGCTAATTTTTCTAATCTATCATCTTTCATATTGTGATATTCCTTTCTATCATATTATTTTTTTCAGTATAGCATTTTGCAAAAAAAACCGCAATTATTATTGTAAAAATACATATAACAATAGAATATTTAAAATTTCTCTTGACTTTTTGTTATACTGTATGTATCATTAAAAAAAATAGTAAAAAACATTGATAAAAGACTAGTAAAAAAGTTCTTTGTGTACAGAGAAAAGGCGTCTGCTGAAAGCCTAAACAAATCTTTTTGAACCTGCTTTTTGAGTTCTGTGACAAAAATCACAGCGTATTACTTGCGTTATAAGGTAAAGAGAGGATAATACTAGTATTATCAACTAGGGTGGCACCGCCGTGACTTGGTCCCTTTATTTTTGGGGAATCAAGTCTTTTTTTGTGTGTTTTATAATATAGGAGGAATGATAGCAATGGCAAAAGAAAAAAAATTAGTAGAAGCAATTACCGACATGGAAAAAGATTTTCCACAATGGTATACTGATGTTGTAAAAAAGGCAGATTTAACAGATTATTCTCAATTAAAAGGCTGTATGATTATACGACCTTATGGCTATGCTATATGGGAACTGCTTCAAAAGCAAATGGACGAACGTTTTAAACAAACAGGACATGAAAATGTTTATATGCCTATGTTTATACCAGAAAGCCTTTTACAAAAAGAAAAAGACCATGTGGAAGGGTTTGCACCTGAAGTAGCATGGGTAACACATGGTGGTGAAACAGAATTGCAGGAAAGAATTTGTGTTCGTCCTACTTCTGAAACATTATTTTGTGAACATTATTCTAATATTATACAGTCTTATAGAGATTTGCCAAAACTTTATAATCAATGGTGTTCTGTTGTACGCTGGGAAAAAACAACCAGACCTTTTTTGAGAACAACTGAATTTTTATGGCAGGAAGGACATACTGCACATGCTACGGCAGAAGAAGCACAAGAGGAAACCATTAAAATGTTAAATGTTTATGCTGATTTTTGTCGAGATGTGCTTGCAATACCTGTTATAAAAGGAGAAAAAACTGCAAAAGAACGCTTTGCTGGCGCAAAAGCAACTTATACTATAGAAAGTTTAATGCACGATGGTAAAGCATTGCAGTCTGGTACAAGTCACAATTTTGGTGATGGTTTTGCAAAAGCATTTGAAATACAATATACAGATAAAAATAATCAACTGCAATATGTGCATCAAACATCTTGGGGTACTACTACACGCTTAATTGGTGCGATTATTATGGTGCATGGAGATAATAGTGGACTTGTACTTCCTCCAAAAATTGCACCTACACAAGTGATTATGATACCGATTGCACAACATAAAGAGGGTGTATTGCAAAAAGCAGAAGAATTGAAAACAATGCTTTCTTCTGTTGCTAGAATCAAATTAGACGATAGTGATAAATCTGCGGGCTGGAAATTTAGTGAATATGAAATGAAAGGCGTTCCTATTCGTCTGGAAATTGGTCCTAAAGATATTGAAAAAAATCAAGTTGTACTTGCTCGCCGTGACACTGGAGAAAAAGAAATTGTTTCTATAGATAATTTGCAGACAAGAGTGACACAGCTTTTAGATGAAATACAACAAAATCTTTTGCAGAGAGCAACAGAACGTCGTGACTCTAAAACATATGTTGCGAAAACAATGGAGGAATTCGAAAGACAAATCAATGAAACTCCTGGTTTTATAAAAGCAATGTGGTGTGGTGACCAAGCTTGTGAAGATGCCATTAAAGAAAAAACAGGTGCTACTTCTCGTTGTATTCCTTTTGAACAGGAACATATTTCAGATACTTGCGTTTGCTGTGGTAAACCTGCAAAACATATGATTTATTGGGGTAGAGCATATTAAAAACTGCCTTTTATGAAAAAACACTTCTTAAACATATTATGTTTAGGAGGTGTTTTTATATTTTATTTCTTTATTACTTCATTATATAAACAATAATTGGAATATCATAATTTTTACATTTATCAATTACAAATTTTGTTCCATGAGAAACTCCATCCCAAAAAGCTAATACCATATCAGCATTTTCAATAATGGAAATATTTCTTTTTAATGGAGCAGCACGCCCATATTTCTCATATTCTGGTAAAAATTCTATTATACTTAAATTATGTGTAACAGCATATTCTTTTGCACAACTATCTATACCCTTCGCTCCGCCAGATATTATTTCAGTAACTCCTGTCGGCATATAATCATCCAAACAATTTACACATAATCCTCTTGAACCTATTACAGCAACTTTCATATTTACTTACCTTACTTAATGATTTAAAAAATATTGTAGATATATAATATATCTATTTTAGAATATTATAAATCATAATATGTATAATTTAAATATACAATATATTTAAATTGGAGTGATTTTATGGACGTAAATTTTCGGTCTTTTCTCACCATATTAATACTTTTATAGTCTACTTAGCTTATAAAATAGGCGATAAAATGAAAGAAAAAGGATTAGTAAAAAATATCAAAGGAGAAAATAAAAATGATAAACTTAGAATGTTTTAAAGACAAAATTTTTCATTTACTGAACGAGGAAAACACCATGGACATAAGGGATATTGAAACAAATGACAAAGAAGATACTTTTCAAATATTTTTTGAAGATGGTAGTGCATTTGAAATAGAGTGTCATCAAATATTACAAAAAGAACAGCCTGCAAAAAATCAAATACATATTACAGAAGAAGAAAAAAAGAATTATCAAAAAGTTGCAGATGCATTTACAGAAATATATAAATATTGTGACATAGTAGTTGTAGATATCGGAAAATATGGTTTTGCGGTATTGCAATATATTAGAATTCAAGATGGTTTTGAACAAACTACAATTTATACGAACAGCAAACATTTATTTCATGACTTATGGAAAGAATGGCTCAATATACAACTCATGGATTTATCAAGAGGTACTTCATTGCAAGATATGGATTTAGAAGATATATTCCAATGCATACCAAAATGCAAATAATATGAACTTTTAAATAAACAACTCTATTTTGCAGAAAAAACAGGTATTGAAAATATCATTCAAAAATCAAAGAAATGTCTAAAATTTAGAACGATTTGATGAAAAAAATTGAAAAAAATGATAAAATATTAAAAATGAGTAAAAATAGTTTTTACTCATTTTTTTATATTTAAAAATTGATTTAATTTTTGTATTTTTTTTCATTTATAGGTGCAATATTGTGCGATTTTTGTTATAGTTTTGAGAGAGGAATAATATAAAAAATAAAATTTTTGTTATCCATAACAAAAATATACTATATAGAAAACGCAGTAAAATCAATTTTAAAAAGCTTGACAAAGAACTTTAATTGCCTACGGCAAGTGAAAATTGATTTACGTGTATAGAAAGGGGCAGAACATGGAAGAGAAAAAAGAACAACCTGAATGGCTTGAAAAAGCTAGGCAAAATGACATAAACGCATGGGAAAAACTTGTCAAAGAATATGAAAGCATGGTATACCATATTGCATATCGCATGATGCAAAATGAGCAAGAAGCAAAAGATATTTCACAAGAAATTTTTGTAAAAGTATATAGAAATTTATCTAAATTTGATGAAAAGTCAGCATTTTCTACATGGCTGTATCGTATTGCAGTAAATACTTGTATTGATGCACTCAGAAAAAATAAAACAAAACAAACCATTTCATGGGAACAGCATATAGAACAAAACAAAAATGAAACAGCAACTTATCAAACACCAGAAAATATTTATTTACAAAGAGAAAAACAAAACGATATTATGGAAACTTTACAAAATTTATCACCAGAACATAAGGCAATTATATTGATGAGAGATATGCAGGATATGACGTATGGGGAAATTGCAGAATGTCTATCGGTTTCATTGGGTACAGTGAAATCACGTATCGCAAGAGCAAGAGAACAGTTTAAAAAAGAATTTTTAGCTAAAAAGGAACTTTTTGCAATGCATACACGTCAAAAAAGTATATCAGATGAGAAGGGAGGGGATAGCTTATGAAATGTGATGTCAAACAACAGGATAGAGAGGAAAAAATTTCTCTTTATATTGACAGACAATTAGACTGGAAAGAAGAAAAAGAGTTTTTGAAACATATCAAACAATGTGAGGAATGTAATAAGGCATTACAACAGGCAAAACAAATAAGAGAAATGCTTTTAACACTTCCTGATGAAGATGTACCAGAAGAACTTCACAATGATATTATGAAGGCAATACAAAAAGAAATGACAACAAAAATATCCCCTGCCAAAAACAAAAAAAATATCGATTTTACTAAATATGGCGCTTTAGCTGCATCATTTTTAATACTTGCAGTGACAGGAGGGTATTTTTATAATCAAAATTTGAAAAATACTTCAGAAAGTATACCAGAATTGGCGTCTATGTCTATGAAGGAAGGTGTTACAGCAGAAACAGAAACTGGTGAAGTGTTGCCAGAAATTACACAAACAAGAAGTAAAAAAATACCAGATACATCAAAAGCATTACCAGCAACACCTGTATTAGGCTCTGGAGAAAATGCAGAAAAAAAACAAGAATCAGTAGAAACATTGGAAAATAATACAAGTGATGAACAAATTACAGAACAAAATGATGCACAAATTGCATCATTAAGTGAACAACAAGATGTTTTAACACAGTCTATACCAGAAGGGGAAACGCTATACAGCGACAAACAACAGAACGATACATTACTACAATCAGCAGAGGAAGAACCACAACAATATGGTGATGATACCACTATAAATGTAAAAAGAAGTATGCCTTCTAATATGAAATCAAAATCTATGGAAATGAAATTAAGTATAAAAGATGCTGATAAATTCGTTAAGGAAATTGAAAAAAGAACAAAATCTTTAAAAGGCGAAATTGTATCAGAATATACAGAAGACAGTATGACCATTAAAATACCCCTTTTGGAATACAATAATATGACAAACTGGTTGGGTGAACAGTGCAAAGTGCTGGAAAAAAATGAGTTTATAGAGGATTTGGCTCAGCAATATAAAGAAATACAAAAACAAGCTGAAAATGCAGTATCAAAACAAAAACAGGCAGAACAAAAAGGTCAAACTAGAAAAGCACAAGATGCAAAAAAAGTACAACAAGATTGTCAAACAGCTTTAGAAGAATTGGAAAAAACAGCAGAATTTGCTACCATTTCTATTACATTTTCTGAATAAATGTATTATTGTTCTATCTGATTGTAATATCAATTAAAATATTTCATTATATCATTTAATATACAAGGGAGGTTTTGTATTATGAAAAAATGGTTAACAACAGTAGCAATAATAGCTATGACAGCAACAATTACAACAGCAGGTACGATTACAGCTTTTGCAGCAGAAACAACACAAACAGTAAATAAAACAATAGAGGTAAATGGCAAAGGTGTTATAACAGCAAAGCCAGATGTAGCAAGTATTTATATTACAGTGGATACAAAAGAAGATACAGCAGAATGTGCACAAGAAAAAAATGCGCAAAAAATGGAAGATATAACAAAAGCATTAAAAGCATTGGGCGTAAGAGATGAAAATATTATCACACAGCACTATTCCATAGATAAAAATGAAAAATTTAATTCCGAAAAACAAACTTGGGAGCCAGATGGATATAAAGCATATCACAGCTTTATTGTGAAAGTAAATGATGTTAGCAATGTTGGAAAATATATTGATGTGGTAGCAAAAGTAGGTGTAACAAGTATTAACTCTGTTTCATTTTCTATATCTGACCCCAATAAATATTATAAACAGGCATTACAGGCGGCTGTTAGAAATGCAAATGCTAGTGCAGCAGCATTATCTGAGGCATTAGGTACAACATTAGGTAGTTGTATTTCTGTTCAGGAAGTGAAGAGTTATAATTCTTATGAAAGAGAAGCAGGTTATATGACAGAAAAAAGTATGGCTATGGAAAATATGGCTATGGATAATGCCGCACCAGCAAGTGGCGCAAATATAAAATATGAAGATATAGAAATTACAGCGGGAGTAATTATGACTTATGCATATTGAAAAAGAATATATTGATAATCATATAGAGGAATTGATACAAATATGGTTGCAATCCAATATAGATGCACATTATTTTATACCAGAAGAATATTGGAATAGAAATGTGCCATTTGTAAAACAAGCATTATCAAATGTTATGTTGTTTTGTGAAGGAAATGAAACGATAAAGGGATTTTTGGGTGTGTCAGATGGATTCATTGAGGGACTTTTTGTAGCAAAGAAATTTAGACGGAAAGGTGTCGGAAAAAAATTGATACAGGAAGTTAAAAAGCAATTTGATACATTATCATTGTATGTTTATGCAAAAAATGAAAATGCATTTGCCTTTTATAAAAATATGGGCTTTGTTGTGGAAAAAAAAGAAATACAACAAGAAACAGGAGAAATTGAGTATTTTATGACTTGGAAAAAATAAAATTATGAAGAAATTGCGTTCGTAAAAAATAAAGTTTTTGCCCCGCTTTTTTCAAAAAGCGGGTGAGAGTTTGAGAACAATGCTCTCAAAGTCTTAACAGAATATAATTATACTTTATTATGAAAAGTGTATTGTACTGTTTTAGTGAAAAAGTTTGATAAAAAACTTTATGTTATGTGAACGCAATTTCATCAAATTTTAAGACGAAAATGATACTTTTATTACTATGAATGATAACATTAATATAATTGACACTCATTCAAAAATACTTTTCTCATATCACATTTTAATATGACACCCATTTCCGTTAACACATCTCCTAATGCAGCTAATGTTTGTGAGACATCTGGCACATTTGCATTTTCACCCATATGTCCAATACGAATTACTTTTCCAGCAAGCACATCAAAACAAGCTGATATCATGACATGATATTGATTTCTCATTTTCTGAAGTAGTTCTTTATCTGAAATACCTTCTGGCAATACAATCGCTGTTACAGTATTAGAATAGCCTTCATTGATATATTGTTTTAATCCTGCCGTCTCTACTGCTTTTCGTGTTGCCTTGGCAATGATTTCATGTCTTTGAAATATTTGTGTATCATTTAAAACATTTTCTAATGCTTCACCAAAACCATATATATCACTAATGGGCATGGTATAGGGAAACCATTTTTTTTCATAATATCCCACATAATTTAATATATTGGCATAAAATGACGCAATAGGCGTTTTTCTATTTTGCATTGCTTGTATTGCCTTATCACTTACACCTAAAAATGTTAATCCTATGGGTGCGGAAAGTGCTTTTTGTGAACCACCACAAAGTATATCAATTTGTGATTTATCTACATTTAATGGTATGCCAAAACTTGCTGAAACACTGTCTACTACTGTTAATATATTATATTCTTTTAATACATTACATATTTTTTCTACATCATTTAACATACCACTTGGCGTATCACAATGCACAACTGTGGCATATTTGAAATTGCTATCTTTTTTTAAATACTCTGATAATGCTTGTGCATCAACAGGTTTTTTATCATCAACAGTATATAATACGGCATCTCCGCCATATATTTTTACAAAATCTGCAAAGCCTTTGCCAAATATACCATTATCAATAACTAATACTCTATCTCCTTTTTCTGTTAAAGAGGCACATGCTGCCTCAAGCCCTAATATTCCCTCTCCACTTAATATGTAAAATGTATTTTTTGTATGAAAAAATTTTGCTAATTTATCGCAAATAGATTTGTAATATTCACAAAAAGCAATGTCTTCATCGGGGTTTGTTGTGACTCTGCTCCTTGCCATGCGTACATTTTCTCGTACTTGTGTTGGTCCTGCTGTCATCATTGTCATGTGATACATTATTCTATGCCTCCTATTTGTTTGAGTACTGTTTTTTTCAATGCTGTTATAATTGGTAATACAATGATACCTGCTGTGATAACTTGCACAACATTGCCAGGTATAGACGCTATGGGCGCAATACAATTAGAATATAATATCATTTCTGCAATATAATATCCTACAATTTTTATTATCAATGCTGCTATGATTGCAATAAAATACCAAAGTGGTTTGTTTTTTTCTGAAATTTTTCCCACAACATACCCCATAATACCCACTATAACAAATGTAAAAGGTGCCCATGCTATCCAGCCGGAAATTAGGTCAAAAAGTCCCATGCCTAAAGCACCTGCTATTGCGCCCGTTTTTTTGCCGAATATCATTGCAGTTAAAAATAAAGGAACATTCCCTAAATGTATCAGTCCACCGTTTGCCATAATGGGTAAGCGAATGTTAATAAATGCTGTGGCAACAAATGTTAATGCAATACACATAGCATTGATAGTTAATTTTTTTGTTGCTGTCATTTTGACTACTGTACTGTTCATATTTTTGCACTTCCTTTTGATGTATTTAAAAGATATCTTTGCACTATACTATAAACAAAAATTGCAAAATATGATAGAGTAATCTGTCGTTTTTTTGTATGATAAAGAGTACGTTTTAATATTGTACCCATACAATAAATAGCGTTAAAATAAAAAGGGAAAACGAAGTTTTCCCATAAAAGTTTTTGTTACAAAATTTAACTTTTGCAAACGCAATACTTATTTATATTTAAGCAACGGCATCAAAAAATTTACCTTTTTCTGCTGCCATAACCGTATCATGATTAGATTTATTTCTTGTTACAGTACGTGTTTCACCACCAGAAACATAAACTCTATGACATTCTGGACAAATGTTTGTACTATATGTTACGGACTGTGAAACAACTTCTCTATCTTCTTTCAATGCTTTCGCTTGTTCATTGAAAACGTGTTCCATTTCGTGATTTCTTACTGCCGCAGCTGCTCTATCTGGTGATATTGCTGTTGGCGTTTTAAATGATACACTTGGGTCGTTAGAACCATCTTGATATTTGCGATTTTCACAGGTTTGACATTTTTCAACAGTAGGCGAATTTTCATCATATTTTTGAGAAACATTTGACAATTCAACAGTATCAAAATTTTTATTGTTGTGTATAGATTTTGTATTATTATGTGGATTGATAATATTACTGTCATTGTCGTATTGATTGTTATATTGATTTTTTTCTATATTTGACATTGCCGTACTATTTTCGACATTGCCGTGTTTTTGTGTAAAATATACTTTTGACATAGTTAATAATGAAATATTCATAAAATCCCCTCCTTGAGCCGACAGCCGAAAAATATTTAGCTATATTATAGCAAAATACAAATGATTTGTCTAGCACATCAAAAAACAGTTCACATTTGTGTTATGCCTTTTTGATGATGAGGGAAAACAATATATTATTTTAATTTGTTTTGCAGTTGAATAGCATCTTGAAAGCCATTTCTATAAAATAATACTGCTATAGTATGTAGCATTTCATTTTGTATTTCGTCATAATCCCAAAAAGCATTTAATGATGTTAATTGTGAATAAAGTTTCTTTTTTTTTGCAGTCAAATCTGAAATATGTGCATTATTTTTCATATAATACAGCAGTAAATCCGCTATATAGTTTTCTAAAAAAATATTTACGTTCTGTTCTAACAGTTCTTTTTTATTCATGAGCAATGCTCCTTTCTCTATATACAACACAAAAAAACTTTTAGACAGATATAAATATATTAAAAAATATAAAAAAATAAGAAAAATTATGGAAACAAATAAGCGCAAAATGTGACATAACAGAGATATTAATTCCATTTGCAATTAGTAAAATAAAGTTTTGAAAATAATAGTATTTTGTTTGTGGACGCTGTTTGCATCAGCAAACTTTTCCATTAAAAAGTTTAATAAAAAACTTTATCATTTGCAAACGGAATTGTCACAAAAATTTATACTGGCTAAAAGTTTCACGAAAAAAAGGAATGTCAAAGACATTCCAAGGGGAGCTTTTCTTATTTTTTTTGGTGGTCTAAAAAAGCGGTTATTGTTTTGACTGTCTGTAAAATCATTTCTTTTTCTTCCACCGTTCTATTTTTGGTTAATTGTTGCCAAACATTGCTTTGTTCCTCATCTCGGTCTAAATCCGTAGAATCCTGCAAAAGCGATGCAAGCGAAACATTCAGCACGTCGGCTATAGCAAGGAGGGTTTCCACAGTTGCATTGCGGCTGCCGCGTTCTATTAAACTAACATAGGATACAGAAATATCCAGTAATTCCGCAAGCTGTTCCTGTGTCAGATTCTGTTTTAATCTTGCTCTTTTTATTCTTGCGCCCATTTCTTTGCAATCCATAATATCACCCCATACTATAACTTTACTTTATAAATCACTAAAGTGTAACAGACTAGCAGTAAATTTTTTTTACAAAAAGTAAAAAAAGTACTTGACAAATTTTACAAATAGTATTATTATTCTTTACAGAAAGTAAAGAAGTAAAGTTTTTATTCTGTCAGTAAAACAAGGAGGTTTTTTGTATGCTTTCACTTGGAAGGAATCCCGGAGAATATGTAGTGATTAACGGCAACATTATTGTGGAAGTGGTTTCTATAGATGGCAGTTTGAGACTCGCTATTGAAGCACCCAAAGAAATGCGCATTGAAAGGGGAGAGAATTATGAAAAAAATAATCCTGTTCCAGAGTGCATAAAAAGAACAAAATCACTATGTAAAAAATAATTATGGTTTTAATCTGCTTTGCAGATTGAAATAAATAAAAAAATATCACTATAGAGGAGTAAGGATGCTCCTCTCAAACATTCAAGGAGGTAGTATTTATGATTATTCAACACAATATTTCTGCATTAAACGCGTATAACAAATTAAGTGGTAACAACAAGGCATTGGCTGCTAACTTGCAAAAACTGTCTTCCGGTTACAAAATAAACAAAGCTGGCGATGACGCTGCTGGTTTGGCTGTATCCGAAAAAATGAGAGCGCAAATTACAGGTTTGGAAGTTGCTCAGAAAAACTCATTAGACGGTATTTCATTGGTACAAACAGCTGAAGGTGCTTTGACAGAAGTTCACTCTATGTTAAACAGAATGGTTGAACTTTCTAGCCAATCCGCAAACGGCACATATGACCAATCAAACAGAGAAAAATTACAGGCTGAAATTGAACAGTTGGAAAGTGAAATTAACAGAATCGCTGACGCTACAAATTTCAATGGTATTAAACTGTTAGATGGTTCTATGGACGGTGCAAACGTTGCTACAGCAAAAATATCTGGATTAGATGATTTGAAATCTACAGCAGGTGGCGGAAGCTTGGCAGCTGTTTCAGGTGAATTTACTAATGGTGCAGTACTTGGTACAAATACTATAGCACATGTTGATGATGTTGCAGCTAAAAAGACTTCATTTACTATTGATTTAGGAAATTTAAGAGTTGATAATGCAGCAGGTTTAGCAACAGGTGACAAGTTAGAACTTACAGTTGCTGATGGTACTAATACTTATACAGTTACATTGGCTAAAGCTGATTTGGATGCTTTAACTAAAGAAGCTGATGGAAGTATTTCAACAGAAACATTAACAACAGCATTTAAAGCTAAATTTGATACAGTTAATTTCAAAAATGCAGGTAATAATAATGAGGCATTTACAATTAAAGTTGGAGACGATGGAAGATCTATTGTATTTGAACAAACAACAGCTCCTGGTGCCGCAGATAAAGTTGTAAAGGCTCCTATGTCAATAGTTACAACAACTTCTGATTTTTCAAATGGTACTGCTAGTTTAGGTGGACAGGATATTACAGCATCTGTTACAAATGCTCAAACAGGTAATGTAGCAACACCTGGAAGATTAGCAAGCCATGGTTTTGTTCTTGATGCAAGTGCATTAAAAGATGGCGATGCTATCAAAATTGGCAATGAAACATATGTATTCAAAACAGATGCAAACAGCAAATTGACACAAGAAGCACTTGGAGAAGATGCAAAATTAGTAGATTTAACTTCTATTAAAGGTTGGGAAGGAAAAACTGCTGCTGAGAAAAAAGTTGCAGGTGCAGAATACTTTACACAAGTAGCAAAAGATAATGAAATGTTTACAGTTGGTGTCCAAAATGGTACAGGTAAAATGACATTTACAGAAAAACCAGATTATGCTGCAAATGCTGGTAAAGATGCTGTTGATTTGTCAACAGCCGATAAAGTAAGAGAGCAATTCAAATTTGGTAAAGTTACTGTAACAGAACCAACAGATGAAGAATTGGCTAAAGCTGGAAAATCTTTGAGATTACAAATTGGTGACACTGCTGACGATTACAACCAATTGGAAGTAGATATTAAAGATTGCCATGCTGACGCTCTTGGTGTAGGCGGACTTGATATTACTACACAAGACGGTGCAGCAGCTGCTATTGCAAAAATTAATGCAGCTATTGACAAAGTTTCTAGCGTAAGAGGTAATTTGGGTGCTACTCAAAACAGATTAGACCACACAATTAACAACTTGGAAGCTACAACAACAAATATCACAGAGGCTGAAAGCCGTATCAGAGATACAGACATGGCTAAAGAAATGATGG
>OFHA01000608.1_pt1 | contig 30528 bp, 30 predicted proteins | sample 1521891 | NCBI WGS metagenome assembly OFHA01 (sample SAMEA3504089, study PRJEB24116) | mouse gut metagenome | biome: mouse gut; feature: mouse-associated habitat; material: faeces | place: Denmark | collected 2011
TGCTTCTTGTATATCAAAGCGGACGATGAAGCGCCGTTCGAGGTATGGCAGGGTATGGTGCCGTTTACGCATGTGATTGAGTGCAATGGGATTACGGCGGATATGGAATACGATATCAGCGTCGTTTTGGAGCAGGTGAACGTAGGGATTCTTGGAAACGGCGAGGCAGAAGTGAAGGCGTCCGCCGGCTTCCAGGTATTTCTGCGAAGAGCCCAGCGGATCCAGAATATCAGAGAAATCGAAACGGAACCGCTGGATTTGGAGCAGCTCTCAAAAACGCCTGGAATTGTGGGGTATATTGTCAAAGAAGGCGATGAACTGTGGGATCTTGCAAAGCGTTACCACACGACCACAGAAGGCATCAAAAGTATTAATCAGATGGAGGGAGATAGTCTGAAACCTGGCGAAAAGATGTTGATTTTAGGGGAAAACATGAGTATACTATAACTACGCTGTATACAAGATACAAGGAGAATACAATGGATAAATTGGAATTAAAGGCACTTGGAAAGGTAAATCTGGGACTGGATATCTTAGGAAAGAAAGAGAACGGATATCACGAGGTCCGGATGGTTATGCAGACCGTATACCTTTACGATCGGGTTATTCTGGAGAGGAGCCATGTACCGGGGATTACGCTTGAGACGAATCTTAAGTTCCTGCCGGTCAATGAGAATAACATTGCCTACCGGGCGGCAGCCTTGCTGAAAAAAGAATTTGGAATTGACGAGGGAATCAGGATTATTCTTGATAAGCATATTCCGGTGGCCGCCGGAATGGCAGGAGGGAGCAGCAACGCCGCGGCGGTTCTCTTTGGGATGAACCGGATGTATGATCTGGGGCTTTCTATAGAGGAGCTTATGGTAAGAGGGGTTCGGATTGGCGCTGATGTGCCTTATTGTATTATGAGGGGGACAGCGCTGGCGGAGGGAATTGGGGAGATTTTAAGTCCGCTTCCTCCGATGCCGCCCTGTACAATTTTGGTGGCCAAGCCGGGAATTGGGGTTTCGACGCGGTTTGTGTTTGAGAATCTGAAGGCGGATGAGCTTGAGCGGCATCCTGATATTGATGGGATGGCGGAGGCTTTGGAGAAGCAGGATCTGAAAGGACTTGCGGGGTTTATGGAAGCGGGGAATGTGCTGGAGACGGTGACGATTCCGGCTTATCCGGTGATTCGGAGGATTAAGGAGACGATGCTGCGGGCCGGGGCGCTGGGAGCGCTGATGAGCGGGAGCGGGCCGACTGTGTTTGGGATTTTTGACAGCAGGCAGGCGGCGAAAAGAGCTTACGGGATTCTGAAACGGGGACATCTGGCGAAACAGATTTTTTTGACTACGCCTTATAATAACCGGCAGGGCGGTGTTTGAGGGCGGATCTGTTACGGAGAATGGGGTTTGGAATCTTGAAATTATGGTGCAAAAAGAGGAGCGAGGATGGGTAAGGAAATTCATGCAACGATTAATGAATATCTTCCTCTGCGGGATGTGGTGTTTCAGACTTTGCGGGAAGCTATTCTGAAAGGGGAACTGAAACCGGGGGAACGTCTGATGGAACTGCAGCTTGCCTCAAAACTGGGGGTCAGCCGCACGCCCATCCGGGAAGCCATCCGTATGCTGGAGCTGGAAGGTCTGGCGGTGACCATGCCAAGAAAAGGAGCGGAGGTTGCCAGAATGACGGAAAAGGATATGGAAGATGTTCTGCAGATTCGGAAGGCCCTGGACGAGCTGGCAGTGGGGCTGGCATGTGATAACATGACAGAAGAATCCCTGGAACAGATTTATGTGGCTCTTAAGAATTTTGAAGAAAGTACGAGAAGCAGGGATGTGAAAAAGATTGCCCAGGCAGATGTGGAATTCCATGACACCATTTATCAGGCGGCAGATAATCCCAAACTGGTAAACATGCTCAATAATCTGCGGGAGCAGATGTACCGTTACCGGGTGGAGTATCTGAAAAATGACACAGTTTATCCCAGACTGATTGAAGAGCATGAAAAAATCTACGAGGGGCTGAAACGTAAAGATAAGGAAACGGTGGTGGAAATCGTAAGCCATCATGTGATGAACCAGGAACTGGTAGTGAAAAATATTATTCAGGAACAGGAATAAAAAGGAAAATCCGGGAAATGATATACAGGAATGGTAAGAAAAGGGTAGGCCTCAGGCCTGTCCTTTTTATATTTGTTTTGCTGCAGCCTGCCGGTGCAGAGAAGAAATCAGAAGGAGAACGATTATGCCAATGGAGATTACCCCGGATTTACAGGAAAATATCCGGAATTTTGAGACGCTTTTTTCTGACTGCGCAGATATTAAAAAGCGGAAAATAAAGGTAGGAAAGAAACTGGAAAAAGAGTGCTATATTGCCTATATAGAAGTGTCGGTCAGCAGCGTGGACTGGAAGGATTCGGCTGTGGGAAAGATACTTCAGACACTGCGGGAGCTACCGGAAGAGGACCTTGTCTCTTATGTAAAACAGAATGTGCAGGATATTTCTGATTCGGATCCATTTGAAACCATTGAGGATGCGGCTCAGGGTATGCTGACGGGAGACGCTCTGTTTTTCCTGGAAGGGTATGGAAAAGCTCTGAAGATTCCGGATAAAGGGTATCCGGGCAGAGGCGTATATGAAACGGAGTCTGAGAAGGTAATTCGAGGTTCCAATGAGGGATTTTCAGAATCCGTCAAGCTGAATACGGCTCTGATCCGAAAACGTCTCCGCAGTCCCCATGTAAAGGTAAAAGAGAGTTTTGCGGGAAAACGCACTCACACCAACGTGGACCTGGTATATATGAAAGATCTGATTTACCCCGGTATGTTGGAAGAAGTGGAAAAGCGTCTGGGGGAATTTGAAATAGACGGGGCCCTGGACAGCGGGATTATTGAACAGCTTACAGAAAAGAGAAAGTATTCCCCCTTTCCGCAGTTTCAGACCACCCAGCGGCCGGACCGGGCGGCCATGGCCATACTGGAGGGGAGAATTGTACTGCTGTCAGATAATTCCCCGGTAGCTCTGATTCTTCCGGCCACCTATAATACCTTTATCCAGACCAGCGATGATTATTACAGCCGCTGGGAAATTGCTTCTTTTACAAGAATGCTCCGTTATCTGGCTTCCTTTCTGGCCATGACGTTTCCGGGACTGTATCTGGCCATGACCAATTTCCACACCCAGATTCTGCCTACGGATCTGCTGCTGTCACTGGCGGCGGCAAGACAGGGAGTTCCTTTTCCGGCAGTGGTGGAAATTCTGCTGATGGAACTGGCCTTTGAGCTGCTGCGGGAAGCAGGAGTCCGGCTTCCGGGGGCAAATGGAAATACCATAGGGATTGTGGGAGGCCTGATTATCGGACAGGCTGCGGTGGACGCCAATATAGTAAGCCCTATTGTGGTAATTGTGGTGGCATTGACAGCCCTTTGTTCCTTCGCAGTACCCAATGAGGAATTTGCCACTGCATTCCGTATCCTGAAATTTCTGTTTATATTTCTGTGCGGGTATCTGGGATTTTTCGGTTTTCTGGTAGGAATACTGTACGTGCTGATACATCTGTCTCATCTGGAGAGCTTTGGCATTCCCTATCTGGCGCCTTTTGTGGGAGCAGATTTAAACGGATACCGGGACGAACGGGATACCTTTCTGCGTCTGCCCCTGGATTTTCTGAAAAAGAGGCCCATCTACACCAGAGACGGGGCCCGTACCAGACTGAAGCTGAAACAGGAAGAAAAAAAACAGTGAGGATTCACAAGGAGGTTATGTTCTATGTTTGCAGATAATCGGAAAATATCATTACGTCAGGTAAGACGGCTTCTGATTCTGGATATTTTCGGAATGAGCAGCCTGATGCTTCCGGGAATTCTTGCTTCCATGACCGGGGCGGACGGTCTGATCTGCCTGATTCTGGGAATGGCAGGAGGGCTTGTACTGCTCTGGCTGATGGGGAAAAACCTGCAGTATGTAAAAGAAAATTACTACAGCTATATGAAAGATACCGCAGGAGAACTGGTGGGAGATATTTTTATGGTTTTCTATTTTCTGTATTTTATCACTCTCTGCGGATTTGTGCTGTATCAGACTTCTTTGCTGGTACTGGTATGGCTGCTGCCGGAAGGTTCGGAATTCTGGGTGAATCTGCTGCTGCTGGCCCTTGCGGCTTATGGAACCGTTCGCGGCATTGAAGGCAGAGCCAGAGTTTATGAAATTATTTTCTGGTTTCTGGGAATTCCTCTGCTGGTCATGCTGATTCTGGCATTTCGGGAGGTTCGGACAGATTACTGGGCTCCTGTCTTTTATTCCGGCGGGGAAGATTTGCTTCGTGGGACCATTGCCAGCGGAATTTTTCTGCTGCCTCTGACAGCCCTTTTGTTTTTAAAGCCATTCTGCAGGCAGGAAGAGAAACTGGCAGCCGTCGGAAGAAAAGCTCTTATTGCTGTTACCCTGATGAACGGACTGATTTATCTGATTCTGCTTGGAGTGTTTGGACAGAATACCATGGGCGTGCTGAAGCGCCCGGTTATTACATTGATGAGTATGGTAAATCTGCCGGGAGGATTTTTCACCAGACAGGATGTGATGATGACCACCGTGTGGTTTTTTGCATTGTTTGCCCTGCTCCATACAGGGGTGTTTCACAGCACTCTGATTTTGAAAGAACTGTTCCATGAATCCGGAAACCGGTACAGCATGTGTATTTCTCTGCCCCTGGCATTTTTTATCGGAATCGGATTTTTTCAGCAGCCCTTTCTGATGGAAGTATATGAAATTTATCAGAAATGGATTGTACTGCCCGGCATGGTGGCTATTTTACTGATACTTTTACTGGTTCATCATCTCAGAACACATTGGGAAAGTAAAAAGGAGGAGAAAGAATCATGCTGAAAAAAGGTCTGGTACTGGCGCTTTTTCTGATTATGACAGCCGGCTGGACAGGATGTTCCGCCACAGAGCTGGAGCATCGGAGTTTTCCCCTGGCTGTGGGAATTGATTTGCAGGAAGAAAATGAGGAACCGGCAGAACCGGAGGAAGATCAGGTTCAGGAGGTGTTTCAGGGAAAGGCTGAGGAACCGCGGAATCTGGTGGTGAGCTTTGATTTTCCGGATCTGGCGCAGATTTCAGAGAAGGGCAGGACTGTGGAGACCGCCATGGGACTGTCTCTGGAAGGGACGGATATTTACCATGTGGAGAAATCCTATGAAAATAACACCAACCGGGTACTGGACTATAACCATATGAAAGCAGTGGTGTTAGGAGAAAATATTTTTTCGGATACGGTGCAGCTTCGGGCTCTTCTGATGGCCTGGGAACAGCGGGAAGCCTCCGCCAGAAATACCAGCCTGCTGATTGGCAGCAGTTCTGCGGCAGAGATTCTGAGCCTTACGGCGGAAACGGAAGGATCCATGGGAACTTATCTGGAGGAAATGCTGGAAAGCCAGAAGGATTTTAAACAGAATAAAATTGCCACAGTGGGAAATCTCATGAACCAGTGGCACAATCAGAACGAGCTGCTGCTGATTCCGGTGCTGACGGAACAGGGGAACCGTCCTGTAATCACAGCATACGGGGCGGTGTCGAATTTTCATTATGAAGGGACGATTTCGGTGGAGGAAGCCATGGAAGCCTGTCTGAGCCAGAATCTTCTGAATAAATTTACCTGTGAGATTTCCCGAAATGCGGTGATGGAAATTTCCGATATCCGGGTACACAAAACCATAGAGCTGGAAGGAGAGACTCCGGTGGTCACCGTATCTGTTTCAGGCCGGGGCAGAATCAAAGGCGGTCAGATTAATTCTGTCTCGGAGCAGTACCAGTTAGAACGGAAAACAGAAAAGCAGCTGACAGCGGAGCTTACGGAAACGGCAGAAAGGCTGAGGCAGGAATACGGTATCGACATGACCAACAGTTATATTTCCCTGGGGTCCCAGAACCGGGAACTCTATAAAATGTACAGAGATTTTCCGGACACCTATAACAGGCAGGTGCGGCAGGTGTTTCAGGTGGACATTTCCCTGCTGAACCGGGAATAAAGAAAATTTCCTGGAAAAGGGGAAAAAGACGTAAGAAAAAGGGGACTTTTTTCTGTGCTGGAATAAAATAAAGAAATGGTTACTGATACCATTTTATAAGCAGTGATTCAGAACAGAAAAGGGGAAAGGCCTATGGGAAATAAATTAGTATGGAATGAAAGGTATAATATTGGAATAGATCTGATTGACAGAGAACATGAAAAACTGTTCCACATTTTGAATAAATTATTTGACTTTGGACGGCAGGAGGAAAAAAGCCACTGGGTCTGCCAGGAAGCCGTAAAATATTTTAAAGATCATGCCATTCAGCATTTTGCGGATGAAGAGGAGTATATGGACTCCGTTGATTATGCCGGACTGGCAACCCACAGACGTATTCACAAAAATTTCCGCGATCGAACCCTTCCTGCCCTTGAGCGGGAACTGGAGCAGACAGGTTATTCGGAAAGTTCCGTCAGTCATTTTCTCGGCGTATGCGCAGGATGGCTGGTCGGACATACTTTGGTTGAAGATCAGATGATTGTGAGCGGGGAAACGGTGAAACAGTGGGAAAATCTTCTGCCGGAAGAAGAACAGACTGTAATGGGACAGACAATTGCCGGTCTTTTGTACAGCATGTTTCAGCTTGATTCCCGGCTGGTCAGCAATTGCTATGGAGGGGAGAAATTCGGAGATGGCATTTACTATCGTCTGATATACAGCACGGAAGAAAAAGAGGAACTGGAATTCTTCCTGATTTTTGAAGAACAGGTAATTGTCAGCACCATCGGCAGCGTTATGGATTTAAAGGCAGAAGCGGTAAGCGTTATGCTGATGAACGTGGCGAGATATGTGGCGAGACAGCTTGTGGAGCGGGTGATCAGGCATTTTCCCTTATCAGAGCAGTTTGAAATAAAAGAAGAACAGCTTCTGACCTATGAGCAGTTTCACAGAATATACGAGAAACAGAGCCCCCGGTTCAGCCTGCTGTTTGATACAGGGGCGGGATATTTTGCCTGCTGCGTGACTGCATCGGATGCCATACACAGTGAGGGCGGAGCTGCCATTATTACGGAGAATGCCATGGCTGAGGTGGAGAAATATTTAAGTCAGGCCAGAAAAGAAAAGGCAACCGTAAGCCGGAAAAAGAAGATTCTTCTGGTAGATGATTCGGAACTTATGCTCAGGGCCATGCAGAGCCTGCTGGACAATGATTATGAAATAATCACAGCGAAATCCGGCATGTCCGCAATCAGGTCCATTACCCTGGGCAGGCCGGATCTGGTTCTTCTGGATTATGAGATGCCTGTCTGCAACGGAAGACAGGTTCTGGAAATGATCCGTTCTGAGAAAGAATTCAGGGATACGCCGGTGATTTTTCTCACAAACATGGTAGACCAGGAAAGTGTGCGGAAAGTCATAGCCCTGAAGCCGGAGGGTTATCTGCTGAAAACTCTGCCGGCAGAAGCAGTAAAAAAAGAAGTTGACCGTTTTTTTGAAAAGAGGTGTTCAGGCAAAAAACAAAAAAAACATGACTGACGGCAAAAATTACATTGCTTAATGGAATAGACCGGAAATTTCTGTCAATACTTTCCTTAGCCGGCAAAACTATTTTGGTTAAGGAGAGTATCTGACATGAAAAAAATCACCAGGACAGGAATTATTCTGGCAGCAGTTCTGCTGCTGCTTTGCGGGTATCATCAATATAAAAATCACAGTATGACAGAGGAAATTGCAGGAAAAATCATCCGGTTCCATGTGCGGGCAAACAGTGACGCCCCTCTGGACCAGGAACTGAAATTAAAGGTGCGGGACGCCATAGGAGCCAGTATGCAGCCGGTGCTTTCCGGTGTGTCTGATATTGAAAAAAGTCGCCGGATTATAACAGATCATCTGTTTGGAATTGAAAAAGAAGCAGAGCGGGTAATCAGCGAGGAAGGCTATGATTATCCTGTCAGGGCTGAACTGGCAGTGGTGGATTTTCCGGAAAAAACCTATGGAAATTATACCTTTCCGGCAGGAAAATATGAGGCGCTGGAAGTGGTAATCGGAGAGGGAAAAGGACAGAACTGGTGGTGTGTCATGTACCCGAATCTCTGTTTTTTCAACAGCACCTATGAAGTGGTGGATGAAGAAGCAAAAAAATCGCTGGAGCAGGTGCTGACTCAGGAAGAATATAAAAGTCTGATGGAACACAAAAATTATAAGGTGAAATCTGCCCTGCTGGAGTGGCTGAGAGAGAAGTTTGAGTAAGCTGCAGGGCCCTGGCCGGACGGCATGGTAAAATCCTGAAAATTTTCACCTCCTCTTGCATTTTCCATGCAAAACAGGTAATATACATGTGTATGACCTGTTTTATGGAGAGAGTAAAATGAATCAATCCTTTGAAGATAAGAAATATGCTCCCGTAGGCGTGTTCGATTCCGGGGTGGGAGGGCTGACGGTGGCCAGAGAAATTATGCGCCAGCTTCCCATGGAACATATCATTTATTTTGGGGATACGGCCCGCGTACCCTATGGAAGCAAGTCAAAAGAAACCATTATCCGTTATTCCAGGCAGATTATCCGGTTTCTGGAAACCATGGGTGTGAAAGCCATTGTGGTTGCCTGCAATACAGCCAGCGCCTTTGCCCTGGAGGAAATTCGGCCGGAAGTGAAAATGCCTGTGATCGGTGTGGTGAAACCGGGGGCAAAAGTGGCTGCAGAATCCACCGGGAACGGCAGAATCGGCGTAATCGGAACGGAAGGAACGGTGGGAAGCCAGATTTATACAGAAATGATACACAGACATAATCCGGATGCGGTGGTACTGGGCAAGGCATGTCCGCTGTTTGTACCGCTGGTGGAGGAGGGCTGGCTGAAGGATTCCGTTACCATTGAGGTGGCAAAACGGTATCTGGCCTCTTTTCAGGAATCAGATATTGACACGCTGATTCTGGGATGTACCCATTATCCGCTGCTTCGTTCCACGATCCGGGATATTATGGGGGAAGGGGTCAATCTGGTAAATCCGGCTTATGAAACTGCTCAGGGCCTGAAGCGTCTGCTCTGGCAGCATCACCTTGCCAATGACGGAAAGGGACAGGCGCCTGCTGTGCGGTACCAGTTTTATGTCAGTGATGCCGCAGAGAAATTCAGGAGTTTTGCCAGTTCCATTCTGCCCTGTGAAATCAAAGAAGCGCAGTTAATACATATTGAGGAGTAACTTATGACAAAAGATGTGTTATTATCAATCAGCGGACTGCAGTTTGCAGTCAAAGACGAAGATGATGCAGAACCGGTAGAAGTGATTACCGCCGGCGATTACTACAAGAAAAACGGAAAGCACTACATCCTGTATGATGAGGTTATGGAAGGATTTGACGGAAATACCAGAAATGTCATCAAACTCACCGATGATTATCTGGATATCACCAAAAAAGGCATTTCCAATGTACATATGATTTTTGAAAAAAACAAGAAAAATATCTCCTACTACAATACCCCGTTCGGAAGTATTTTAATTGGTATTGACGCCAAAAGCGTGGATATTGCAGAAACGGAGGATAATATTGATGTGCGGGTGAAATACAATCTGGAGGTGAATTATGAACATCTGGCAGACTGTTCCATCACCATGAATATCAAGTCCAGAGAGTCAGGGAATTTTACCCTGGCCTGAGAGAGAAAATTCCGAAACAGCCAATATTCATTTCATGGAAGGACAGAATATTGCAGAAGTAGGAGGAGTTATGAAAGACAGTAAAAGAAAGAAGCAATTTCTATTGAGGATGTTACGTTTGGTTATGAGCCGGACCAGCCTGTATTGGAGCATATAAATATCAGGTTGGAAGCCGGGAAAAAATACGCTCTGGTGGGACCTTCCGGAAGCGGCAAGAGTACCCTGCTTAATCTTCTGATGGGAGCCTGTGATGATTATTCCGGTCATATTTTTGTGGATGGAAAGGAATTACGGGAAGTAGATGCCAACAGCCTTTATGATGTGATCAGCCTGATTGACCAGAATGTTTTTCTGTTTAACGATACCATCTTCCGTAATATCACCATGTTTCGTGAATTCCCGGAAGAAGAAACAGACATGGCCATTCAACGTTCCGGTTTGTCTGAACTGGTTGCAGAGCGGGGCGGAGATTATCTCTGCGGTGAGAATGGATCGGGACTTTCCGGCGGTGAACGGCAACGGGTGTCCATTGCCCGGTGTTTGCTGCGGGGCACGCCGGTATTGCTGCTGGATGAAGCCACAGCCTCTCTGGACAGCCAGACGGCATATGCCATTACGGACGCTATTCTGAAATTAGACGGACTGACTCGTGTGGTGGTTACCCATCGGCTGGATGATGTTTTACTGGAACAGTATGATGAAATAATCGTATTACATCATGGCACTGTATGTGAACGGGGCGGTTTTTATGAATTACTGGAAAAGAAAGAATATTTTTATTCATTATATCATGTGACCAATGGATGAATAACCTTTGTCCACGTTGACGAAAGAAGACTCCCTGAACCGTATTGCGGTACGGTTCAGGGAGTCTTTTTTGTCTTATAGGAAAGACCTTGTCACGCTAAAGTGTGAAAGTATTTTCCTATAAGACAAAAATAATGATGCGCAGTTCGCGGGGTGATGTTTATTGCTGCGCAATCCGCTCGCGCGCGGAGAATGCGCATAGCGCATTCTTTTTTATCTTACAGGAAAGTTTTCTCTTCAACGCTCCGGCGCCTTTCCTGTGGAATCCCGGATAATCAGCCGGGGTTCATATTCCACGCGCAGTTTCGGGGCGGATTTGTGCTGCCCTTCTTTGATCAGTTCTTTCTGATTCTCAAGCATGGCTACTGCATAAAAACCCTTTTCCACAATGGAATGTTCAATGGTAGTCAGAGAAATTCCGGAAAAAGCGGAAACCAGTGTATTGTCAAAACCGCACACGGAAAAATCTCTGGGAATCCGGTATCCAAGTCCCGTTAAAGCATCCATAATTCCTATGGCAACCAGATCATTGGTGCCCACAAACACCGTTACCGGGTCTGCCGGGGAGGATCTGATATATTCCAGTGTCAGTTCGTATCCGGTACGGTAATGTTCATTTTCTCCCGGATCCTGTTCTTTTTTTCTGGAATCCAGCACCTCAATGCAGGAGATTCCAAGTTCTTCCTGTCTCCATACGCTCCGGATTCCCTCCAGCCGGCGCAGCCGGGGAATTTCCAGTGCGTTCAGCGGGGTGGATACATAGGCAATATGTTTGTGTCCGAGCTCACGGAGATGACGGGCAATCAGCTGGCCGGATTTCAGGCTGTCAAGTTCCAGCAGCTCCAGCTTCAGGCTGGGATTGTAATCATTAATCAGAACCATGGGAATCTCTTTGTATATCCGGTTCAGCAGGGAGACAGCCCTTGGTGCAAAGGTATAAATGACTCCATAATATCTGCAGTCTGCTGCCATGTGAAGATAATGTTCTTCCCGCTCTTTCACCCGGTCAGTACAGGCTGTGAGAACGTACATTCCCTTCTTTTCCGCTGCAGCAGTGATGGACTGAACCAACGTGGTGTAATACTGGGTGGAAAGAGAAGGGCAGAACACCATAATCACATTGTCAGAATTAATCAGACTTCTTTTTTTTCTGGGCTTGTAAACATATCCCATATCATCGGCAGCCTGCCTGACTGCCTGAATGGTTTCCTGGGAAAAATGCACGTCGGTGCGTCCGCTTAAAATCATGGAAACAGCGGACTGGGACACAAAACATGCTTTTGCAATATCTCTTGTGGTTGGTTTCTTTTTCTCAGACATATCCTGGCCTCTTTCTCTTGAAAAATTAATCAAAATCTGTCTTCCGTATGCTGTTCGCTCTGATTACTAATCAAAAGTCCTGATTTTGGATAAAATGGAAACACTTCCCTGTTAATCAAAATTTTGTTTAATTATATAATAAAAATGATTAGTAATCAAGGGTTTTTGTGCATGTTGACGGTAAGAATTTTTTATATATAATACAAAACAACAACAGACAAGTCAGTTTGACGTACTGAAAATGTTACAGGAGGAAAGAGAAATGACACAATCCATTCAGTTAGAGCAGTATCTTGGAAAACCCATGGCATGCAGCTGCGGCCATGAACACAGAACGCTGCTGAAAAAAATTGATATTGAGAAAGGAGCCCTTAAGAGGCTTCCGGGCCTTATTCAGGAAATGGGCTACGCACATGTCTTCATGGTATGTGATGTGAATACCTGGGAGGCAGCCGGAAAAGCAGTGGAAGAGCTGCTTTGCAGCAGGGGGATTGACCATAAGTACCTGGTTATTCAGGAAAAAGAACTGGTTCCGGATGAAAAGGCGGCAGGAACGGTAATAACAGCGTTTCCAGGAAAAACAGACCTGATACTTGCTGTGGGTTCAGGGACTTTGAATGACCTCTGTAAATTTATCAGTTTTCAGGTTGGAGTGGACTATATGGTCTGTGCAACAGCTCCTTCCATGGACGGATTTGCTTCCGTGGGGGCGGCGTTGATTACAAACCATGTGAAGACAACTTATGACGCCCATGTGCCGGTGGCCATTATCGGAGATACGGAAGTGCTTTCACAGGCGCCCATGGAAATGATTGTGGCAGGGCTTGGAGATATTCTTGGAAAATACACCTGCCTGATGGACTGGAAAATGGCTCATCTGATTGAAGGGGAATATTACTGTGAAAAAATTGCGGATATGGTAAGGCAGGCGGTGACAGTTGTGGCAGAACAGAGCAGCCGGATCAAAGACAGAAATCCGGAGGCCGTAAAAGCAATCACAGAAGCACTGGTCCTTACCGGAGTGGCCATGAGCTTTGTGGGCAATTCCCGTCCGGCTTCCGGCAGTGAGCACCATCTTTCACATTACTGGGAAATGCAGTTCCAGATGGAAGGAAAGAAGCCGGTCCTGCACGGAATCAAGGTTGGAGTCGGCCTTCTGACGGTACTGAACATGTACCGCAGGCTGGCACAGGAAAAGGTGGACTTTTCCGCTCTGAAAGAGCTGGAATTTGACAAAGATGCCTGGAAAGCAAAAGTATGTGAATGTTATAAGGACGCTGCAGAGGGAATCCTTGCACTGGAAGAAGAATGCGGGAAAAACAGCCAGGAGAAACGTCTGAAGCGTCTGGAACGGCTGGAAGAAGTGTGGCCGGAGCTGGTTTCTCTGATTTCGGAAGAACTTCCTGATCTGGAAGAAATGAGACAGATGCTGGAAGAACCTGGCGCGCCCGTTACCCCCCAGCAGATTGGAATTTCCATGAAACAGGTAAAAGACGGGATTATCCTTGCCAAAGAAGTGCGGAACCGTTTCACAATCCTGCAGATTCTGTGGGATCTGGGGCTGCTGGAACAGTACGCAGATGATATGGAAACATATTTTCAGAAGAGCTGCTGAGTCCCGGACAGGTCTGTCAGGCTCCGGCAGGATTCTGAATGGTGATAAGAATACATACAAAAGGAGAAGAATTATGGGTAAATATGCAATTGGAGTGGATTATGGAACATTGTCAGTCAGATCTCTGCTGGTGGATATCAACACAGGGGAAGAAGTTGCCAGCAGCGTGTATGAGTATCCTCACGGGGTGATGGAAGAACGGATTCCGTCAGGAGCCGCACTGGCGCCGGGGTGGGCCTTGCAGGACCCGCAGGATTATCTGGACGGACTGATTGCAACGGTGAAATCTGTTGTTTCCCAGAAAGAAATTTTTCCGGAGGAAGTGGTGGGCATCGGCGTTGATTTTACTTCTTCTACGGTTATGTCGGTGAAAAGTGACACGACCCCCATGTGCCAGCTGGAAGAATTTAAGAATGAGCCTCATGCATACGTCAAACTGTGGAAACATCACGGGGCAGAACAGGAGGCACAGTTCATCGACCAGGTAATTAAAGAACGCGGTGAAAAGTGGATTGATTTATACGGCGGAAAGGTTTCCAGCGAGTGGATGATTCCCAAAGTCCTTGAGACTCTGCGCAATGCGCCGGAAGTATACAAACAGGCTGACGGAATGATGGAGGCCCTGGACTGGGTGATCTGGAAAATGACCGGGGTGGAAACCAGAAGCGCCTGCGGCGCGGGATATAAGGCCTTTTACCGCCATGATACCGGATATCCCACCAGAGAATTTTTTCGGGCGCTGGATCCGGCCATGGAAAATTTTGTGGAAGAAAAAATGAATGCCCCTGTCAAATCCATTGGAGAAACAGCGGGATATCTCTGTCCGTCCATGGCAGAACGGATGGGGCTGCTGGAAGGAACCCCTGTGGGCACCGGCATTATTGACGCCCATGCCTCACTGCCCGGATGCGGAATCGGAAAAACGGGTGAAATGATGATTATTGTGGGAACCTCCTCCTGCCATATGATGCTTTCCGAGATAGAAGCGGGTATTGAGGGAGTCGGCGGTCTGGTAAAAGACGGAATTATGCCCGGATATTTTGGATACGAAGCAGGCCGGTGCTGCGTTGGAGATCATTTTGCCTGGTTTGTGGATAACTGCGTGCCGGAAAGCTACTGGCTGGAAGCAAGAGATAAAGGAATTTCCGTTCATCAGTTATTAACACAGAAACTGGAAGGATATAAGGCAGGTCAGAGCGGGCTGGTGGCCCTTGACTGGTTTAACGGGGTTCGCTCTCCATTGATGGATTTTAACCTGAACGGGCTGATTATGGGCATGAATCTTCTGACAAAACCGGAAGAAATCTATCTGGCCTTAATAGAAGCCACAGCTTACGGAACCAGAATGATTATAGAATCCTTTGAAAAAGCAGGGGTAAAGGTGGATTCCGTTGTGTTAAGCGGCGGAATACCGGTGAAAAACAGTATGCTGGTTCAGGTGTATTCTGACATCTGCAAACGCAGTATCAGGGTTTCTGCAAGCACCCAGGCCAGTGCTCTGGGAGCAGCCATTCTTGGCATTGCAGCGGCAGGAGAAGAAGTGACCGGATATAAAAACGCCAGTGATATAGCCCGGAAAATCGGAAAACTTCATGAAAAAGTTTATACGCCAAATCCGGAAAATGCAGCAGTTTATGACAGGCTTTACATGGAATATGTGACACTTCACGAATATTTTGGAAAGGGCGCAAATGATGTGATGAAGCGTCTGAACAGAATACGCGAAGAACAGAGAGAAAAATAAAATATATTTACATATGTAAAAATAAAATATAATAAATAAGATAAAATAAATAAAAACAGTATAAAAAGTGAAATAATGTAAATATATCTGCGGAAAATCTATTGACAAAAACTGAGCGGGGAACTATGATATGGCCATGAAATGCAAAACACCCGATTACCGGCTTTCCAGAGAAAGAAAAAAGAAAGCCGCTGGTCAGTACCAGGAGGAGGTAGACTATGAACGAGATTTTAAACATGAGCATCAACGAAATGCCCCGGACAGAATTTGACTGTTCCTGCGGCCGCCGCCACAATTTCAGCGTCCATGATATGGTAATCCGAAAAGGAGCCATAGAGGAACTGCCCAGAGTGGCAGCACCTTTCAAAAATGAAAAAATTCTGGTTGTGTTTGATCAGAATACCTTTAAAGTAGCAGGACAGAAAGCGGTAGAACTTCTGAAAAAGGATGGATTTCATCTGAAAGAGCTGCTTTTTGATTCCGGCGATAACATTCTGATACCCGATGAATCCGTGGTGGGACGAATTCTGCAGGAACAGGACCCGGATGTGAAACTGATGATCGCGGTAGGTTCCGGTGTGATCAATGACTCTGTAAAATATGTGACCTCCCGTACCGGTCTTCCCTACATAATCGTGGCTACCGCACCGTCCATGGACGGATATGTGGCAGACGGGGCGCCGCTGATTTCCGCCGGATATAAATATTCCTATGACGCCCATCTCACCTATGGACTGATTGGCGATACCGACATTCTGCAGACTACTCCCGATGACCTGATTCAGGCAGGATTCGGCGATGTGGCAGGGAAAATTACCGCAATTGCAGACTGGGATCTGGCGGTGAAGGCCAACAACGATTATCGCTGCGATACCTGTGTGGAACTGGTAAAACGGGCGTTGGATAAATGTTTTTCAAAGGCAGAAGGGTTAAAGACAAGGGATGGGGAAGCTCTGGGGGCGCTGCTGGAAGCTCTGACTCTGACCGGAGTGGCCATGGCCCTTGTAAATATGTCAAGACCGGCTTCCGGTGCAGAACATATGCTGTCCCATTTCTGGGAAATGGATTTTATTGCCAGAGGGCTGAATCCCAATCATCACGGCATTCAGGTGGGTGTTGCCACTCCGGTAATTGCCCGGTTTTTTGAAGAAATGAAAGACATCCTGCCAGAAGGAACTGCCCGGCTCTGTCCGCCTCATGAAGAAATTGAGGAGTTGCTGAGAAAAGGCGGCGCTCCGGCAGACCCGAAGGAAATCGGAATAGGACGTGAACTGTTTCACCAGAGCCTGCTGGAAGGATGGAAAGTACGTCCCCGCTATTCTGTTTTGCAGTTTGCCAAAGAAAAAGGACGTCTGGAAGAAATCGCAGATAAGATTACGAAAGAAATCTATGGATAAGAGGGCAGGCTTATGATGAAGAAGAAAGATGCGCTGAGAGGAGTAAAACTGTTTGTTCTTGATATGGACGGTACGGTATATCTGGGAGACCGGATGATTGAAGGCTCTCTGGACTTTATCCGGACAGTGGAACAGATGGAAGACCGTGATTATATATTTTTTACCAACAATGCATCCAAAGTTCCCTCCATTTATGTGGAAAAGCTGCACAGGCTGGGACTGGATGTGACAGAAGAAAAGATTGTGACAGCCGGAGATGTCTGTGCGGAATTTCTGGAGGTGAATTATCCGGGCGCAGGCGTATATCTGAACGGTACGCCCCTTCTGGAAGAAAACTGGCAGCGGCGGGGAATTCGTCTGGTGGAGGAAAATCCCGACGTGGCGGTACAGAGTTTTGACACTACGCTGACCTATGAAAAGCTGGATAAAATATGCCATTATGTCCGCAACGGAGTCCCCTTTATTGCCACTCATATGGATACCAACTGTCCCACGGAATATGGATTTATGCCGGACTGCGGTGCCATGTGCAAACTGATTTCGGAATCCACCGGAATTGAGCCCCGGTTCCTGGGAAAGCCATGGAAAGAAACTGTAGACATGATTACGGAGATTACAGGGTATCAGACAGAAGAGATTGCTTTTGTAGGCGATCGCCTATATACAGATGTAGCTACAGGTGTAAACAATGGGGCGAAAGGATTTCTGGTGCTGACCGGAGAAGCCACCATGCAGACAGTGGCAGAATCCGGCACAGTACCTACCTGTATCTACGATTCACTGGGAGAAATGAAAAAATATCTTTGAGGAAGAAGGCAAATGCGAAGCATTTTAAGGAGGAAACCGTATGAAAATAGTATTCGGCTGCGACCCAAACGCCGCAGAATTTAAAGAAGAACTGATGGAATATGTGAAAGAACTTGGGCATCAGGTGACAGATTTTGGAAGTGAAGACCCTGTCTATGCAAATGTGGCCATAAAATGTGCCCAGGCGGTAGCTGCAAAGGAATTTGACCGGGGAATTGTGGTATGCGGAACCGGTATCGGAGTATCCATTGCGGCCAACAAGGTAAAAGGTGCATATGCAGCCTGCATTCACGATGTGTACCAGGCCCGGCGGGCAGAGCTTTCCAATCATGCCAATATTATTACCATGGGATCTCAGGTGGTGGGCATCCAGCTTGCAAAACTGATGGTAAAAGAATATCTGTCCTGTACCTTTGACGAGAACGGAAGATCCGGGGAAAAAGTACAGCGTATCGTGGAATTTGAAAAGGAGGCGTAATCATGAGATTTTTTATAGATACTGCCAATGTGGAGGAGATAAAAAAGGCCAGTGATATGGGAGTTATCTGCGGCGTCACCACCAACCCCTCCCTGATTGCAAAAGAAGGAAGGGATTTCAGGGAAGTCATTGCAGAAATTGCGGGAATCGTGGACGGTCCCATCAGCGGTGAGGTGAAAGCCACTTCCACAGACGCAGAAACCATGATTGCAGAAGGCCGGGAAATCGCAGCAATCCATCCCAACATGGTGGTGAAAATACCAATGACTGCCCAGGGGCTGAAGGCCTGCAAAGCACTGACTGCGGAAGGAATAAAAACCAATGTGACACTGGTGTTCCATGCAAACCAGGCCCTGCTGGCAGCAAGAGCCGGAGCCACTTATGTATCTCCGTTTCTGGGACGTCTGGACGATATCAATGTCCGGGGCGTGGATTTGATTAAGGAAATTGCGGAAATTTTCAAAGGGGCGGGAATTGACACCCGGATTATAGCGGCCAGCGTGCGCAATCCCATTCATGTGACAGACTGTGCCCTTGCCGGCGCTGATATTGCAACTGTTCCTTACAAAGTAATTGAAACCATGACAAAGCACCCACTGACAGATGCGGGAATTTTGAAATTTCAGGAGGATTACCGGGCTGTCTTTGGAGCCTGAAAATGCGGGAGGACCATATGAACAGTTTAGAACTTCAGAAAACTGCAAACGAAGTGAGAAAAGGTATTATTGAAAGTGTTCATGCAGCAAAGGCAGGACATCCGGGAGGCTCCCTGTCTGCGGCAGAGATTTTCACTTATCTGTACTTTGAGGAAATGAATGTGAATCCCCAATGTCCGCAGGACCCGGAACGGGACCGTTTCGTTCTGTCAAAAGGCCATACAGCGCCGGGACTCTATGCGGCACTGGCACAGAAAGGATATTTTCCTCCGGAAGACCTTCTGACCCTGCGCCAGATTGGATCTCATTTACAGGGGCATCCCTGCAGACAGCATACGCCGGGCATAGATATGTCCAGCGGCTCTCTGGGACAGGGGATTTCCGCAGCCTGCGGCATGGCCCTTGCAGGCAGACTGCAGAAGAAATCTTACCGGGTGTACACCCTTCTGGGAGACGGAGAACTGGAAGAAGGCCAGGTATGGGAGGCAGCCATGTTCGCAGCGGCCAAAAAACTGGACAATCTGGTGGTGATTGTGGACAACAACGGGCTGCAGATTGACGGGCCTGTTGAGGAAGTAAATTCTCCGTATCCCATAGATAAAAAATTTGAATCTTTTCATTTTCACGTTATCAATGTGGCAGATGGAAATGATTTTGACCAGCTGGATGCGGCTTTTAAAGAAGCCAGACAGACAAAGGGCGTTCCCACTGCTATCATAGCCAGAACCGTAAAAGGAAAAGGCGTTTCCTTTATGGAAAATCAGGTGTCCTGGCATGGAACTGCCCCAAATGACCAACAGTATGAAACAGCCATGGAAGAGTTAAGGAAAGCGGGGGAAGCATTATGGCAGAAATAAAGAAAATTGCCACCAGGGTCAGTTACGGGGAAGCCCTTGTGGAGCTGGGCAGAGCCCATGAAGATCTGGTGGTTCTGGATGCAGACCTTGCTGCCGCTACGAAAACGGGTACCTTTCAAAAGGCATTTCCGGAGCGTTTTTTTGACTGCGGGATCGCCGAAGCCAATCTGATGGGAGTGGCAGCAGGAATCGCGGCAGCGGGAATGGTACCATTTGCCAGCAGCTTTGCCATGTTTGCAGCAGGCCGGGCTTTTGAGCAGGTGCGCAATTCCATCGGTTATCCCCATCTGAATGTAAAAATAGGAGCCACGCATGGGGGAATTTCGGTGGGAGAAGACGGAGCCACCCATCAGTGCAATGAGGATATTGCGCTGATGCGGACAATTCCGGGAATGACGGTAATCAATCCGTCAGACGACCTGGAGGCAAAAGCAGCGGTGAAAGCCGCTTATGAACTGGAAGGCCCGGTGTATCTGAGGTTTGGGCGCCTTGCAGTTCCGGTGATTAACGATAATTCCGACTATAAATTTGAAGTGGGAAAAGGAGTGGTTCTGCGGGAAGGCAGGGATCTGACCATTGCGGCCACCGGCCTGTGCGTGAGCTCCGCTCTGGATGCGGCAGAACTTCTTGCAGCAGAGGGCATTTTTGCAAAAGTGATCAATCTGCATACCATTAAGCCTCTGGACGAAGAAATTCTGATTCAGGCGGCAGAAGAAACCGGGAAAATTGTCACAGTAGAGGAACACTCTGTCATTGGGGGACTTGGGGCGGCAGTGTGTGAGGTGCTGAGTGAAAAATATCCCGTAAAAATCAAACGAATCGGCATCAACGATGTGTACGGGGAATCCGGTCCCGCAGAAAAACTGATTGAGAAATACGGACTGGACGGTAAGGGGATTTACGAGACGGTGAAAGGATTCTGTGAAAGCTGCTGATTTCACAGCAGAGATGGACGCGGGGGTCCGTGGGACAGGCTTTTACAGAAAGACGCAAAAGCGAAAGGAGAAAGGATATGGCAAAATATTTAATGGGGATTGATGCAGGAACCGGAAGCGTGCGGGTGGCGTTGTTTGATTTAAGGGGGCAGAACCGTGCTTACGATATTCAGGAATATGCCACCACCTATCCGAGAAACGGATGGGCGGAGCAGGATGACAGGGGCTGGTGGGAGGCTTTGAAAAAAGCCATACCGGAATGTATCAAAAAAGCCGGCGTGGATGTGGAGGATATTGTTGCACTGACCTGCGACGCCACAACCAACACCATTGTTTTTCTGGATGAGAATGACGAAACCGTGCGCACACCCATTTTGTGGATGGATGTACGCGCCACGGAAGAAGCGGCTGAAATTGACAGACTGGGAGATAAATATGCGGCTGCCAGATTTTACAAGCCAAACAGCCGGGCAGATATTATGGTTCCAAAATGCATGTGGATGAAAAAGCATGAGCCGGAAAACTGGGCAAAAACAAAAACTCTGTTTGAGTTTGAAGACTGGATGAACTGGAAACTGACAGGCAAAAAGACAGTCTGTATGTCAATTGCCGCATTCCGCTGGCACTATGACGATGCCAACGGCGGCTATCCGCTGGACTTCTATCATGCCTGCGGTCTGGATGATATGGTGGAAAAATTTCCGGAAGAAATACTCCGGGTGGGCCAGGTAATCGGTCCGGTCAGCCCGGAAGCGGCCAGAGAATTCGGCCTGAGCGAAAAGACCATCGTGGTACAGGGAACAGCAGACTGCAATGCCTGTATGTTTGGAGTGGGCGGTGTAAAACCAAACGGAATGACGCTGATTGGCGGAACTTCCACCTGCCTGCTGGGACTGTCTCCGGAAGATTTCCATGAATCCGGCGTAAACGGAACCTATCCCAACTGCATGTATGAAGGAACCAGCCTTCTGGAGGGCGGCCAGACAGCGGCAGGCTCTATTCTGACCTGGTTTCGGAACAATCTGCTCCCAGGCTCCTGGATGGAAGAAGCGGTAAACAGGGATATGAACATTTATGATCTGATTTCTGAAAAAGCATCGGAAATTCCCATCGGAAGCGACGGGCTGGTGATGATGGATTATTTCCAGGGAAACCGCGCTCCCTATTCTGATTCCAAAGCACGGGGCATGTTCTGGGGCCTGTCCATCGGAACTACAACAGCCCATATGGCGAGAGCGGTATTTGAAGGAGTTGCTTACGGTGCAAATCACTGTATTTTCAGCATGAAAAATGCGGGATATGAAGTGAATGAGATTTATGCCTGCGGCGGTCTGGCCACCTCTCCGTTCTGGATGCAGATGCATGCGGACATTATCGGGGTGCCCATGTACACCACAGTGGAAAATCAGAGTGCAGGCTGTCTGGGAGACTGCATGATCGCAGGAGTCGGAGCAGGAATTTTCAAAGATTTCGAGGAGGCGGCAGAAAAGATGGTACGGATTGACCGGAAATATGTGCCCAACGAAGAAGCCCACAGGGAATACCAGTTCTATATGGAGCGCTATATGGAAACCTGGCCTCAGATGAAAACTGTGGTTCATAAGACCGTAGAACACAACAGCCTGGCTCAGGCAGGGTGAAAGGAGCTGTAACATGGCAAAGGTAATCGGTATCGGCAATGATCATGCGGCGGTGGAACTGAAACAGGAAATTCAGAAATTCCTGGAAGAAAAGGGCTGCCGGGTTATCAATTATGGAACAGACACAACAGAGAGGTGTGACTACCCGGTCTACGGAGAGCGGGTGGGGAGAGCAGTGGCAGAAGGCCGGGCGGACGGAGGCATACTCATCTGCGGAACCGGAGCAGGAATTTCCATTGCTGCAAATAAGGTAAAAGGAGTACGGGCCGTTGTCTGCAGCGAGCCGGTAACGGCAAGGCTGACCAAAGAGCATAACAACACCAATGTGATTGCTTTCGGCTCAAGGATTGTGGGAGCGGAAACGGCGAAAGCCATTGTAACTGCATGGCTGGAAGCAGAATATGCGGGAGGCCGCCACGAAGAAAGAATCCGTATGATTCATGAAGCAGAGCTGACATAAAAACCGAGAGCCGTGAATTTTTACAGGGAGGACAGAATTGTGAAAAAAATACTGGCAGCGTCTGTGCTGTCTGCAGATTTTTCCGTATTGGGAAAAGAAGTTCTGGAAGCTGTGGATGCCGGGGCGGAATATGTACATATTGATGTCATGGACGGCAGGTTTGTACCGGAGATTTCCTTTGGAATACCCGTGATAAAATCTCTGCGTCCTCTGACAGACGCGGTGTTTGACGTACATCTGATGGTGGATGAGCCGGGCCGGTATATAGAAAAATTTGCAGCGGCGGGGGCAGATATCATCAGCATTCACGCAGAAGCCTGTGTACATCCGGACCGGGTGATTCAGCAGATTCGTGCCTGCAAAAAAAGGGCGGCCATGGCCCTGAATCCGGCTACGTCTTTGGAGGCGGTCAGATATCTGCTGCCAGAACTGGATATGGTGCTGCTTATGACGGTGAATCCCGGCTATGGAGGACAGCAGTATATTTCCTACTGCAGCCGGAAAATCCGTGCGCTGCGCAGAATGGCAGAAGCGGAAAATCTGCCGGTGAGAATTGAAGTGGACGGAGGTGTGAATCCGTTAAATATCGGAAGCATCGCAGAATGCGGAGCAGACACCTTTGTGGCCGGATCATCTGTATTTGAAGGAAATATTTCAGAAAATGTAAAAAAACTGAAACAGAACATGTAACGGGAAACGGTGTATGCAAAAGAGGAGGTAAAAAATTATGATTAGTATTTTATATGTAATTGCCGCTTTTGGCGGCGGTGTATTTGCAGCGGCAGTGGGCGGCGTGCCGGCATTTATTCTGACAGGTGTATTTTCCATTGTGGGCTCTGCGGCAGGGATGTGCGGCGCAGGGGAAGCATCAGATCTTTTGTTGAATTATTTCGCTTTTGGGCCATTTTTCGGACCCCATATTGCCTTTGCCGGGGCAGTGGCCGGTTCTGCTTTTGCCAGAAAAAAAGGAATTCTGGAAAACGGAGCGGATATCACAACTCCGCTGGCAGGATTAAATGACGCCAGCGTGCTGCTGGTGGGCGGAGTATTCGGCGTGATTGGATGTCTGTTTAAGGAACTGGTAGTTGCAAATCTTTTTGCAGGAACCATCTCCAATCGTCTGATTACAGACGCACCTGGAATTACCGTATTCCTGTCTGCAATCCTGGTCCGCCTTGTATTTGGAGGAAAAATGAGGACAGGAACGGAAACCATAAGCAAAGGCAAAGCATTATCTGCAACGATTGTGATCGGAATTGGTTACAGTATTATGGTAGGAGGACTTTTTGTTGCCGCTGTTTCAGCAGGATTTCCGGTAGAGGCCTTTGGCGGATGTTATCCTCAGATGATTTTCGGTATTGCGGCAATCGGACTTTTGTTTGCCACCATGGGCCACGCCTATTATGGATGCCATCATATTGTTATCATTGCGGCTGAGGCGGCAGTACAGTCTTATGCCAGCACAGGAAATCTTTATTTTGCTCTGTTTATGAGCATTGTATTCGGTACGGTTTCCGCTTTAATCTGTGATGTGGAAGGCAAGCTGATTAACAGCGGAGAAGATTCTCACATTGACGGTCCGGCATGCGCTATTTTCATTCTTACTTTTGTAGTAAATGCATGCTTTCCCGTATAAATAAGTGTTCCCCAGAACGCTGCTGCCCCGGAGCCTTGTGGTTTCGGGGCAGTTTCTGTTAAGGTTTGGTCATAACTTCGGACAGGAAGGACCTGTTGTGCTAAAATCCGGATAACGGGCTTCCATTACCTGTTCTTTTTGCTGGACAGAGACGGAAAGTTGTGTTACGTTTAATCAGTAAGAACAGAACGTTTATTTTTTAAAGATTAAGGTGAAGATGTGAAAAAAGTAATAGATGATGTGCGTCTGATGATTAAAATCTGCGATATGTATTATAATCAGAATGTCAGCCAGCAGCAGATTGCAAAAATGCTGAACTTTTCCCGTCCCACGGTTTCCAGGATTCTTGCCTCAGCCAGAGAACAGGGAGTGGTCCGGATTGATATATCCGGTCTGGATGCCATTAAATACTGGGAGCTGGAGCGGGAACTGGAAGAAAAGTATCATCTGGACCGGGTTCTGGTTGCGGATGCCCCTCCCGGAGAAGAAGAACGGAAAAATGCCCTTGGAGCAGTGGCAGGACGTTATCTGGAGCAGGTGATTAAAGATGAAAATATTGTGGGGGTTTCCATGGGTTCCACCCTTTACCGCGTGGTATCTCAGGTTACAAGGCCTGCTGCCGGAAATGTTACATTTGTTCCTCTGATTGGAGGGATGGGGAGGCTCCGAACCGAACTTCACTCCAACAGTCTGGCGGAAAAACTGGCCCGGATATACGATGGCAAATTTATTCCCTTTCATGCGCCGGCCAGAGTGTCCAATCCGAAAATCAGGACGGAGCTGCTGCGTGAAGCAAGTCTTAACACCACCATCCGTATGGCAGAGCATATGGACGTGGCCATTGTAGGTATCGGTTATCCCAATGAAAACTCAGCCATTAAAGCCACCGGATATTTCGAGGAAAATGAGATTGAATCTTTGAAGGAAAGGGATGTGGCAGGAGATATCTGTATGCAGTTTTTTGATGAATCCGGCGATATAAGCCGATACCGGAACGACAACAACGTAGTGGGGATAGAGATACATAAACTGCAGAAGGTGCCTCATTCTGTGGGAATTGCCGGAGGAATTGAGAAGATTACAGCTATCCGGGGCGCTATCCGGGGAGGCTATATCAATAATCTGATTACGGATGTGATGTGCGCACAGGAACTGGCAAAGGAAGAATAGCGGTATCATAAAAAGAATCCCGGATGTAAATCCGGGATTCTTTTTATGATACCATTATTTTGCCGCTTTTTCTCTGAGCCTGTCCAGAAATTTCTTTTTCCTGACCACCGGTTCAGCGGAACCGCGGAGGCCCTTGACGGAAGTAATATAGAGACCGCTTACCACAGCCTTTACTTCTTTTTTTGTGGGGATACTGTCAAAAATCTCTCCTTCGCAGATAAAAGTCATGATTTTTGGTCCTACTTTTGCTTTCACCACGGGCAGTTTGGAGCCCCGCAGCAGTTTCGGAGTCTGTGCCAGTACCGCGGCGGGAAGACCGGCATCTTTCATCTTCATCCGCTTCTTATCAATGATCAGCATGGATATGGTCTGTGCTGCCGCAGCAATCTGAGCATCCTGCTCTTCTTTTTTCTTCTGTGATTTTTTGCCTAATATGTAAAGCGTAATAGTTGCCGCAAGCATAAGAACGGTAATTACAATCAGTACAATTTGCCATGTTGCCACAAGAAAACCTCCCTCTTTATACAATTTGCAATTTATTGTACCATTGATTGGTATAAAAATCAATGGTACAATAAATTACAGTTACTGAATTTTGGGAGGGCTGCAAATGAAAAAAAGTATTCGGCGGGCCATGATTTCCATGCTTATTCTGACACTGACCGGGGCGGGCCTGTGTTTGTGGGTATATAAATCAGGAAATTATGGAGAGGAGAAAGAACTTTTCCGTGAAGAACAGGAGGCACAGACATCGGAGCAGAGGACCGGCGGGCCGGATGAAGGGGATGAAAGCCGGCAGGGAGAAGTGCCGGGAGAAGAAAGTGAAAGTCAGATCAGAGAAGGGGATCAGGGAGCAGATGGAAGCAATCCTGCAGAAGCACCGGAAGGAGAGGAAACGGTTTCAGAGGAAACATCCCTTGTGTTTACAGGCGATATTTACCTGAGCCCCTATGTGCTGGAACAGTACGACAGGGAGGGAATCAGCGGTGTGCTGTCAGAAAAGCTGCTGTCAGAAATGAGACAGGGGGATGTGGTGATGGCAAATGAGGAATTTCCATTTTCCACCGGGGGAGAGCAGGCGCCGGACAAGCAGTTCACCTTTCGGATAAATCCTTCTTATATTAATGTACTGAAAGACCTGGGGATCCATGTGGTAACGCTTGCCAATAACCATGCGCTGGATTATGGCCCAGAGGCTCTGACAGATACCTTTCAGACACTGGATGACGCCGGAATTGCATATGTGGGAGCAGGTATGGATAAAGCACGTGCCGCAAAGGCGTTTTTTGTTCAGAACGATACGAAAAACTTTGGATTTCTGGGAGCTTCCAGAGTGATTCCGGTGCCTGAATGGAATATTGAAAATCAGCAGCCGGGTATGCTGTGCACCTATGACAGCGCCATTCTCTGCGAAGCCATCCGACAGACGAAACAGCAGTGTGATTTTCTTACCGTGTATGTCCACTGGGGGATTGAGCGGGAGAATACGCCGGAGGAATATCAGAGACAGCTGGCAAAAGAATATATAGACGCCGGGGCCGATCTGATAATCGGAGCCCATCCCCATGTACTGCAGGGGATAGAATATTATAATGGAAAACCCATTGTTTACAGCCTTGGAAATTTTATTTTTAACCAGGAAATTTCGTCTACCATACTGCTGAAAGCTGTTGTGACGCCGGAAAATGAAACGTTTCTGCAGATTTTCCCGGCGTATGCAGCAGGGGCGAAAACCCAGGAAATGAGCAACGAGCAGGCGCAAGAGCTGTATCGGTTTCTGGAGGAGATCTCTTATGGAATTCAGATTGGAGAAGAGGGAACAGTACGACAGAGATAAAAGCAGCCGTGGTTTGCGTGGAGATACAGATTGCTTTGCGGCTGCAGGAACAGAGGCGGAAGGAGGAAATATACATGGAATTCAGACAGGCGGTGCAGAAGGACCTGGAGCAGCTTAAACTTATGTATCGGGAAATGATACGGAACATGAATGAAAATCAGATTCAGATATGGGATGAAATTTATCCCTGTGACTTTCTGGAAGATGATATCAGGAACAGCCGCCTCTATCTTATGTCAGAACATGGGGAGCCTGTTTCTGCATTTGCGCTGTGTGAGGGGGATGGCGGGGAAAATCATGTGGAATGGGAGAAATGTTTTGTGAAGGCCCTGTATCTGGACCGTTTTGGGGTAAGGCCGAACTATGGTGGAAGAGGAATTGGCGGCAGGATGCTGGCAAAGGCCAGAACAACAGCAAAAGCTCTGGGAGCAGAGTATCTGCGGCTGTTTGTGGCAGATATTAATAAGCCTGCTGCGGGGCTTTATGAGAAGCATGGATTTACGCGGAGAAAGGGAGTTTATCATTTGGTAATTGACGAGGAATTAACATTGCGTGAATACGGATACGAAATAAAACTTTGACACAGGGCCCGTTTATAGTATAATGGGTTTAAAATTTACAGGAAGGGAGCGGGGAATTACCCCACAGAAAACATGGAAAAAGAAAAAAACAGACACTCATTTTCAGGTTCAGTCGGCTTTGTCCTGGCAGCGGCGGGAAGCGCTGTAGGACTGGGAAATATCTGGAGGTTTCCGTATCTGGCGGCCAAAGACGGAGGAGGGCTTTTTCTGGTTATTTACCTGATTCTGGCTCTTACCTTTGGCTTTACGCTGCTGACCACGGAAATTGCCATTGGAAGAAAAACGAAACAGAGCCCTCTGACAGCTTACGGCAAGTTAAAGGAAAAGTGGAAATTTCTGGGCGTGCTGGCCTGTCTGGTGCCGGTAATTATTATGCCTTATTACTGTGTAATCGGCGGATGGGTTGTAAAATATCTGCTGGCTTATCTGACCGGGGACGGAGGCAACGCGGCGTCTGACGGATATTTTACCGGATATATTACCGGGACCACGGAGCCTCTGGTATTTATGATGGTATTTCTGCTGGTTGTGGCAGTTATCATATTCCGGGGCGTTAATCATGGGATTGAATCTTTTTCAAAAATACTGATGCCTCTTTTGCTTCTTATGGTAGTGGGCATTGCGGTATTTTCTCTGACCATCAGTGCCACAGATGAGACGGGAGCAACCAGAACCGGACTGGAAGGATTTCTGATTTATGTGGTGCCCAGCTTTGAAGGCCTGACGCTGAAAGGATTTTTTACCGTACTGCTGGACGCTATGGGGCAGCTGTTTTTCAGTCTCAGCGTGGCCATGGGAATTATGATCGCATACGGTTCCTATGTGAAAGATGATGCAAATCTGGTGCGTTCCATTAACCAGATAGAAATTTTTGATACAACAGTGGCATTTCTGGCAGGAGTTATGATTATTCCGGCAGTGTTTACCTTTATGGGAAGAGAGGGAATGGAGGCTTCCGGGCCCAGCCTGATGTTTGTATCTCTGCCGAAAGTATTTTCCCATATGGGAAAAATAGGAGGTTTTATAGGAGCGTTGTTTTTTGCCATGGTGCTCTTTGCGGCTCTGACCAGTGCGGTATCAGTTATGGAAGCAGTGGTTTCCAGTTTTATGGACCAGTTTCATATGTCCAGGGTAAAGGCAACGGTTCTGGAGACAGTGATTGCGCTGGCAGGAGGCCTTCTGGTATGTCTTGGCTACAACAAACTGTATTTTGACATTGAACTGCCCAACGGAGCCCATGCCCAGATTCTGGACATTATGGATTATATCAGCAACAACTGCCTGATGCCCCTGGTGGCAATCGGAACCTGTATTCTGATTGGATGGATTGTGAAGCCCCGGGCCATCATAGACGAAGTGGAAAAGACAGGATGCAGATTCGGCAGAAAGCAGCTGTATATTATTATGATACGTTATGTGGCGCCGGTTCTTCTGGTGATTCTGCTGCTGAAATCCATCGGAATTCTGACTGTTATATAAGAAAGAGAATACAGAGGCCTTTGTTGTCTCTGCTGTAAAAAATTTGCATAATATGGCAAATATTGTTATATATGACGAAAATAGTATCATATAAATTTCAATGATAAGTGAAAAATATTCTATGTTTTCTTCTTTACGCATGGTCTATACTGTCACTATCAACAAGGCGCGGACAGCGCAGGAGGAAAGGAGATATTCATTATGAAAAAGAAATTTGTTTCGGTAACTCTGGCACTGGCACTGGGACTCTCCCTTGCAGCGTGCGGCAACAATGGCGGCGGCAACACTTCGGCAGATACAGATAAGAAAGAGGAAACTCAGGAGCCCGCTGCAGACGCAGACGCTGATACAGGTTCCGAAGATGCCGGTTCCACAGGTGATACTGCAAATAAAGACAAACCTCTGGTATGGTTCAACCGTCAGCCTTCTAACAGCTCCACAGGAGAACTGGATACGGCAGCTCTGAATTTCAATGCCAATACATATTATGTTGGTTTTGATGCAAACCAGGGTGCGGAACTGCAGGGAACCATGGTAAAAGAATATATTGAAGCTCATATTGATGAAATTGACCGCAACGGTGACGGTACCATCGGTTACGTTCTGGCAATCGGCGATATCGGACACAACGATTCCATCGCTCGTACCAGAGGCGTTCGTAAAGCTCTTGGAACCGCAGTGGAAAAAGACGGAAATATCAACAGTGATCCGGCAGGTACCAATACAGACGGAACAGCAACCATGGTTCAGGATGGTGAAATTGAAGTTGGCGGCAAGAAATATGTAGTCCGCGAACTTGCTTCTCAGGAAATGAAAAACTCTGCAGGTGCTACATGGGATGCAGCTACAGCAGGAAATGCAATCGGCACATGGTCTTCTTCTTTCGGTGAGCAGATTGACGTTGTAGTTTCCAATAATGACGGTATGGGAATGTCCATGTTCAATGCATGGTCAAAAGATAACAAAGTTCCTACATTCGGTTATGACGCAAACAGCGACGCAGTTGCAGCTATTGCAGAAGGATATGGCGGAACCATCAGCCAGCATGCAGACGTACAGGCTTATCTGACTCTGAGAGTTCTTCGTAATGCTCTGGACGGAGTTGACATTGACACAGGAATCGGAACTGCTGACGAAGCAGGTAATGTCCTGACAGACGATGTTTATGTATACAGAGAAGAAGAGCGTTCTTACTACGCACTGAACGTAGCAGTTACTGCTGATAACTATCAGGATTTCACAGATTCTACAAAGATTTATGAGCCGGTATCAAAACAGCTTGACGAAGGCTCCCATGCAACAAAGAAAGTATGGCTGAATATCTACAATGCTTCTGACAACTTCTTAAGTTCTACTTATCAGCCTTTGCTTCAGAACTATGATGATATTCTGAACCTTGAAGTTGAGTACATCGGCGGTGACGGACAGACAGAGTCCAACATTACAAACCGT
>OFHA01000610.1_pt1 | contig 30464 bp, 34 predicted proteins | sample 1521891 | NCBI WGS metagenome assembly OFHA01 (sample SAMEA3504089, study PRJEB24116) | mouse gut metagenome | biome: mouse gut; feature: mouse-associated habitat; material: faeces | place: Denmark | collected 2011
GTCGTAAATAACCGCATGAGTAATTATCTTATGCAGAAATTAGAAGAACAAGGGGTACCCACACATTATGTGGAAGAATGCAATGAACGTGACACATTGGTGAAGAAAGTAGAAATCGTGCCACTGGAAGTCATTATCCGAAATAAGGCCTGCGGAAGTTTTTCCAAACGTTATGGTGTCGCAGAAGGAACTGAATTATCCATACCAACCATTGAATTTTCATATAAAAATGATGCATTAGGTGACCCTATGATAAATGATATGCAGATTACAGCAATAGGTATTGCTACTATACAAGAATTAAAAACGATTACGGAAAGTGCATTAAAAATCAATGAATTAATGAAAAAATTCTTTATAGAAAGAGATATTATATTAGTAGATTTTAAAATTGAATTTGGAAAATATCAAAATAAGATAATACTTGCTGATGAAGTTTCACCAGATACTTGTCGTCTTTGGGACGCAAATACAAAACAAAAATTGGATAAAGACAGATTTCGCAGAGACTTGGGCGGTGTAGAAGAGGCATATGAAGAAGTCTGGAAAAGAATTATATCAAAATAATTGATAAAATATAATCATGGCAATATAGAAAGGAGCATACAGATGAAAAAACAATATCAATCTCCATTAAATACAAGATATGCAAGTAAAGAAATGTCACATTTGTTTTCTCAAGAATTTAAATTCCAAACATGGAGAAAATTATGGATTGCTTTAGCGGAAGCAGAAAAAGAATTAGGACTTTCTATTACACAGGAACAAATAGATGAAATGAAAGCACATCAATATGACATTAACTATGAAGTGGCAGAGGCAAGAGAAAAAGAAGTCCGCCACGATGTTATGAGCCATGTGTATGCTTTTGGAAAACAAGCACCAAAAGCAGAACCTATTATTCATTTAGGTGCAACAAGCTGTTATGTAGGAGATAACACAGACATTATTATTATGACAGAGGCAATGAAATTGATTAGAAAAAAAATAATCAATGTGATAAATGAACTTTCTAAATTTGCATTAGAATATAAAGATATGCCTACATTAGGTTATACTCATTTTCAACCTGCACAAACAACAACAGTAGGAAAAAGAGCAACACTTTGGCTACAAGATTTGGTTATGGATTTAGAAGATATAGAATTCCAAATTAGCAAAGCAAAATTATTAGGTTCAAAAGGTACAACAGGCACACAAGCAAGTTTTTTAGAATTATTTGATGGGGATAAACAAAAAGTAAAACAGTTGGACGATATCATTGTAAATAAAATGGAATATACAGATTATTTTAAAGTATCTGGACAAACTTATCCAAGAAAATTGGACTCTCAGATATTAAATATACTTTCTTCTATTGCACAAAGTGCCTTTAAATTTAGCAATGACATTAGACTTTTACAGCATTTAAAAGAAATTGAAGAACCTTTTGAAAAAAGCCAGATAGGTTCATCAGCTATGGCATATAAAAGAAATCCTATGCGTTCTGAAAGAATTGCCTCACTTTCAAGATATGTCATTGCAGATGCAGTAAATCCAGCAATTACAGCATCTACACAGTGGTTTGAAAGAACATTAGACGATTCTGCGAATAAAAGAATTAGTGTACCAGAGGCATTTTTATGTGTAGATGCCATATTAACATTGTATAGAAATGTAGTTGATGGACTTGTAGTATATCCTAAAGTTATTAGAAAACATTTGGATGATGAACTTCCATTTATGGCAACAGAAAATATTATGATGGACGCCGTGAAAAAAGGTGGCAATAGACAGGAACTGCATGAAAGAATTAGAGTTCATTCTATGGAAGCAGGAAAGATGGTAAAAATGGAAGGAAAGCAAAACGATTTGCTTCAAAGAATTGCAAATGATGATATGTTTGGATTAACAATGGAAGAATTAGAAGCAATTATGATACCTGAAAATTTTGTAGGTATTGCGCCAGAACAAACAGAGGACTACATTAAAAACTTTATACAGCCTATATTGCAAAAAAATAAAGAAGTATTGGAAGAACAAGGAGACGAAATAAGAGTATAAATGATACAAGAAATATTTTTATAAATATTTCTTGCAATCAATAGCACAAAGTGCTATACTAAAAACGACGCAAATAAATTTTTAATAGTAAAGAGTGGGTGAAAGCCCACTCTTATATTTTGTAATGAGGTGAAAATGTGGCGAAAGAAAAAAATACAGAGAAAAAGGTTTTAGAAATTGCAGAACCTATTATATTAGAAAAAGGATTAGAATTAGCAGATTTAGAATTTGTAAAAGAAGGACCAAACTGGTATTTAAGAATATATATTGACAAACAGAGTGGCGTTACTATTGAGGATTGTGAAACTATCAGTCGTATATTAGAGAAAAAATTAGATGAAAAAGACCCTATTGAGCAGGCATATATATTAGAAGTAAGTTCTCCAGGCATAGACAGACCATTAAAAAAACCAGAACATTTTCAAAAATATATAGGTGAAATCATTGATATTAAATTGTATAAACCACTGGAAGGTAAAAAGGAATATCAAGGAGAATTGAAACAATTTGAAGACGGCATCATTACGATTACAGACGAAAACGGAAAGGAATTACAATTTGTACAAAAAGAAACAGCTAGTGTTAGACTAGCGGTTATATTTTGAAGTATAATATAAGGAGAAAACAGAAAAATGGATAGAGTAGAATTTATAAATGCGTTAAATCAAATTGAAAAAGAAAAGGGCATTGATAAAGAAGTAATATTTGAGGCAATAGAAACTTCTCTTGTATCAGCTTGTAAAAAGAATTTTGGTACAAGTCAAAATATAAAAGTGGTAATTAACAGAGAAACAGGTGACGTTGCCTGTTATGCACAAAAAGAAGTTGTGGAAGAAGTAGAAGACGATATGCTACAAATTTCTTTAGAAGATGCAAGAAATATCAATCCTTATTTTATTATAGGAGATATTATTGACATTGAGGTAACACCTAAAAATTTTGGCAGAATTTCCGCACAAACTGCAAAGCAGGTAGTTGTACAAAAATTTAGAGAAGCAGAAAGAGAAATATTGTATAATCAATATATTACAAAAGAAAAGGATATTATGACAGGTATTGTACAAAGACAAGAAAGAAAAAATGTTATTGTGCAGTTAGGTAAAATTGATGCTATATTAACGCCAAATGAACAAATTCCTACAGAAAAATATAACTTTATGGATAGAATGAAAGTTTATATTTTAGAAGTAAAACAAAGTACAAAAGGTCCTCAGATATATGTTTCCAGAACACACCCCGAACTTGTAAAACGTCTTTTTGAGCAGGAAGTACCAGAAGTATATGATGGAACAGTAGAAATTAAAAGCATTGCAAGAGAGGCAGGTTCCAGAACAAAAATTGCAGTTTATACAAAAGATAAAAATGTAGATGCTTTAGGAGCTTGTGTAGGACAAAATGGATATAGAGTAAATGTCATTGTAAATGAATTGCAGGGAGAAAAAATAGATGTAATAAATTGGAGTGAAGACCCCAAAGAATTTATTGCAGCAGCGTTAAGTCCTTCTAAAGTACTTGCAGTTGCTATAAATGAGCAAGACCAAAGTGCAAAAATTGTTGTACCTGACCATCAGCTTTCACTTGCCATAGGAAAAGAAGGACAAAATGCCAGACTTTCTGCAAAGTTAACAGGCTGGAGAATTGATATTAAAAGTGAAACACAAGCAAGAGAAACAAACTTTTTGGGAGAAGAACAGCTTATTAATGAGGAAAGTGAAGAACAAAGAATGTTAAGAATGTATCAAGAAGCATTTGCAGATTTAGAAGAACCAGAAGAAGAGGAAGAAGAATTGGAAGAAGTAGAAAACGAGAAATGTGAACAAGAGTTTGCAGAGTAATCATGATATATTGCAGTTTATAGCAATTTATAGCAAGTAGCATAATGGAAAGGAGGTTTTGTAAATGAAACAAAGAAAAATTCCATTAAGAAAATGCACTGGCTGTCAAGAAATGAAAAATAAAAAAGAATTAATTCGTGTTGTCCATAATGATGCAGGAGAATTTTTTTTAGATGAAACAGGAAAAAAACCAGGGAGAGGTGCTTATATCTGTCCAAATGTAGAATGTCTAAAAAAAGCACAAAAGTCAAAAGGACTGGATAGGTCTTTTAAAAAGGCAGTTCCACAGGAAGTATATGAACAATTAGCAAAACAATTATGTGGTGATATAGAAAATGGATAAAATATATTCCTTTTTAGGCATTTGCCAAAAAGCGGGAAAAGTAGTTTCAGGTGAAACAGGGTGCGAATTGGCAATCAAAAACAAAACAGCAAAATTAGTATTATTGGCAGAAGATGCTTCCGCAAATACAAAAAAGAAATTTGAAAACAGTGCGAAATATTATGAAATTCCTATATTGACATTAGGCTCTAAACAAGAAATGGGTATTGCTATAGGAAAAGAAAGCAGAGCAGTGTTAGCAATTACAGAACAAGGATTTGCAAAAAGCATATTAGACAAAATGAAATGATAAATATTGGAGGTGGAGCAATGCCTAAGGTTAGAATTTATGAGCTTGCAAAAATGTTAAAAATAGAAAATAAAGAATTGATAGAAAAATTAAAAGAATTGGGTATTGATGCAAAAAGTCATATGAGTGTTTTAACAGAAGAAGATGCTGCTGTTGTTATGGAGATGTTTGACACCAAACAGGATACCATTACCGCACAGGAAAAAACAGAACAGCAAACAAAGCAAGTGGAGCAACAGCAGTATGATGTAACAGAGAAAAAGCAAGAGAATCAAGAGAATCAAAATCATAAAAAAGGGAAAAATAAAAAAGAAAAAAATCATAATCAACAAAATCATAATCAGCAACAAAAAGTAGAACAGCCTGAGCAAAGTGAAGAAGACGTTGCAGTAAAATATATTGGTGAAAATCCTACTGTAAAGGAACTTGCGGAAGTGCTTGGAAAAAATGCATCAGAAATTGTAAAATTACTTATGAAAAAAGGTATTATGGCAGGAATCAACCAAAATGTGGAATTTGATATGGCTGTTGCGATTGCAGAAGAATTTGACATTATATTAGAAAAAGAACAAGAAAAAGATATTATGGAAGAAGTGTTCGGGCAAGAAGAGCAAGATGACGAAAAGGATTTAAAAGAAAGACCTCCTGTTGTTGTTGTTATGGGACACGTTGACCATGGTAAAACATCACTTTTGGACTCCATTCGTCATAGTAGTGTAACAAGTAATGAAGCGGGTGGTATTACACAGCATATTGGTGCTTATACAGTACAGATTGCTGGAAAACCAATTACATTTTTGGATACGCCAGGACATGAAGCATTTACGGCTATGAGAATGAGAGGCGCACAAATTACAGATATTGCTGTATTAGTAGTAGCTGCTGATGATGGTGTTATGCCTCAAACAGTAGAGGCGATTAACCATGCCAAAGCAGCAGGTGTAGATATTATTGTAGCAATAAACAAAATGGATAAACCTTCTGCAAATCCAGACAGAGTAAAACAAGAGTTAACAGAATATGGATTGTTAGCAGAAGACTGGGGCGGTGAAACAATATGCGTTCCTGTTTCTGCAGTGAATAAACAAGGTATTGACCAGCTTTTGGAAATGATTACATTAGTTGCAGAAATGAAAGAATTAAAAGCAAATCCAAATAAAAAAGCAAGAGGTGCGATTGTAGAAGCACAGCTTGACAAAGGTAGAGGTTCTGTTGCAACAGTGTTAGTGCAAAGTGGTACACTTCACGTAGGTGACCCTGTTGTTGCTGGTAGTGCTTATGGTAAAATTAGAGCCATGACGGATGATAAAGGTAGACGTGTGAAAAAAGCAGGTCCTTCTACACCAGTAGAGGTATTGGGATTATCAGAAGTACCAACAGCAGGCGATACATTTTATGTTGCAGAAAATGAAAAACAAGCTAGACAGGTTGCAGAGAGTGTCATTGCTAAAAATAGAGAAAATCTGATAAAAGATACTCCTCAAAAAGTATCACTTGATGATTTATTTACACAAATACAATCTGGTAATGTAAAAGACTTAAATGTTGTTGTAAAAGCGGATGTACAAGGTTCTGTTGAGGCAGTGCGCCAAAGTTTGGAAAGACTTTCTAATGAAGAAGTACGTATTCGTATTATTCATGGTGGTGTTGGTACAATTACAGAATCTGATGTAATGCTTGCGTCTGCATCAAATGCCATTATTATTGGTTTTAATGTACGTCCAGAACCAGCAGCAAAATTGTTTGCAGATGAAGAAAAGGTTGATGTTCGCCTTTATAGAGTTATTTACAATGCTATTGAAGATATTACCGCAGCTATGAAAGGTATGCTTGACCCAGTGTATGAAGAAAAAGTATTAGGTCATGCAGAAATTCGTCAGTTGTTTAAGGCTTCTGGAGTAGGTAGTATTGCAGGAAGTTATGTATTAGACGGCAAATTTGAGAGAAATTGTCAAGCTAGAATTACAAGAGATGGTATTGTGATATTTGAGGGAGAACTGGAAAGCTTAAAACGTTTTAAAGATGATGTAAAAGAAGTTGCAGCGGGATATGAATGTGGGCTTGTATTTAAAAAATTTAATGATATTAAAGTAGGCGATTTTGTAGAAGCATTTAAAATGGTAGAAGTACCAAGATAATTAAAAGGCAAAACAAAGTTTTGCAAAAAAAGTTTTTGAATTGTGTAGGGCAATGTTCCCAAAATATTGAAAATAAAAATCAGGAGAAAAAATATGAAAAACAACACAAGAATTTCACGTATTAATGATGAAATCATGAAAGAAATTTCACAGATAATACGTTCAGAAGTAAAAGACCCACGTATTGGCACAATGACAAGTGTCATACGTGTAGACACCACAGCAGATTTAAAATATTGCAAAGTATTTGTATCTGTATTAGGAAATGATGAAGAAAAACAAAGTGTCATGAAAGGACTAAAAAATGCAAGTGGTTTTATAAGACATTTAATAGCAGAAAAAGTTAATTTACGTTTTACACCAGAATTACAATTTAAGTTAGATGAATCCACAGAATATGCCATTCATATGAACCAGCTTATAGAACAAGTTGCAAAAGAAAGAGAAGCAAGGGAATCTGGTGAATGAATATGAATGATACATTTGACAAAATAAAAGAAGTATTACAGCACTGCCAAAATATTGCCATTGGGGGACATCAAAACCCTGATGGTGATGCAGTAGGTGCTTGCTTTGCACTTGCCTATGCTTTGAGAAAACAAGGCAAAACGGTATCTGTTGTTTTAGAAGAATATTCTAAAAAGTATGACATGATTTCAGAAAAAGAATTGATATTATCAAAATCATGTTATCATACTACGGAATTTGATGCATTTGTAGCATTAGATAGTGGTGATAAGCAGCGTTTAGGAGATGCTGAAATATTATTTGATAAATCAAAATATAAAATCAACATTGACCATCATGTAAGTAATACTTATTTTGGAGAATATAATTATGTAAATGGTGATGCTTCTTCTACATCAGAAATTGTATATCAATTTTTAAGAGATGATAGTGTATTAGATAAACAAATTGCGTCTGCGCTTTATGCAGGTATATTATATGATACGGCAGGTTTTCGTCATAGTTCCACAAGCCCTGCAACAATGTCTGCGGCTGCGGAGTTAATGACATATTCTATACCAGCGAATAAAATTTACACCACATTTTTTGACAACAGAACATTTTCAGAATTAAAACTTTTAGGTAGAGCATTTGAAAAGGCACAAAAATATTTTAATGAAAATGTCATATATACTTTTTTAACACAAAATGACATTGAAGAATGTCATGGTACAAATAAAGAAATTGATAGTGTTGTGAATTTTATAAAAGGTGTAGAGAATATAAAAATTGCTTGTTTCATTTATCAAAAAGGAGAAAATGAAGTAAAAGCAAGTTTTAGAGGAGAAGACGGTTTTGATGTATGCAAATTAGCACAACATTTTGGTGGTGGCGGTCATGTAAAGGCGGCAGGCTGTACGATATACAGTACAATAGAACAGGCATGGCATGATATACAATGTGAAATAGTAAAATTATTTTGAGGAGGAAATTGTGGACGGTATTTTTAATATATACAAACAAAAAGGATTTACTTCTCATGATGTTGTTGCCATAGTCAGAAAAACAATACAGCAAAAAAAAGTAGGGCATACAGGTACATTAGACCCGGATGCAGAGGGTGTTTTACCTATTTGTGTAGGAAAAGCGACCAAATTAGCCGATTATATTATGGAAGGAAAAAAGGGGTATCGTGCTGTTGTGACATTAGGTACAAGCACAACAACAGAAGATGCATCAGGTGAAATCATAGAAAAAAAAGAATTTATATTTGATGAACAAAACATCACAAAAGCAGTTCAATCTTTTTTAGGTACTTATAAGCAAACACCACCTATGTATTCTGCTATAAAAATCAATGGTAAAAAATTATACGAATTAGCAAGAGAAGGCAAAGAAATAGAAAGAAAAGCAAGAGAAATTACAATATTTGATATTAAGATTACAAAATTTATGCCACCAGAACAGTTTGAAATAGATGTGATTTGTTCAAAAGGGACATATATCAGAACACTTTGTGCAGATATTGGCAAAAAATTAAACTGCGGTGCACATATGCATAGTCTTTTAAGGACTTCCTCCTCTATGTTTACATTAGATACTGCAATCACATTAGATGAATTAAAAGAGCTTGCTGAAAAACAACAACTACAAAAAGTATTGCTGACTTTAGATAGTGCATTGCAACAATATAGTAGTATTATAGTATCTTCTAAAGCAAATAAACTGCTTTATAATGGCAATAAAATTGAACAACGCTTTTTTGAAAAAGGAAATCAAGAAATAAAACAAGGACAGAAAGTGTTAGGATATGATAATCAAAATAATCTGATTGGTATATATGAAATCAGTAAAGAAAAAGATAGGCTGTATATGAAGCCTTTGAAAATATTGCTTTAAAGAGGTGTATCATGGAACATATAACAGATACAAATATCACACAGCAACAACCCACAGCAGTTACAATAGGTAATTTTGATGGTCTGCATATGGGACATAGAGCATTAATTTCACTCACAAAACAATTTGCGCAAGAGGAATCATTAAAAAGTGTTGTATTTTCATTTTCTCCACACCCTATGTTTGTTTTTGGAAAAAAGCCAGATTTTGCACTTGTTATGGCACCCTCCGAAAAAGAATACATGATGGAAAAAATGAGAATAGATGTCTATATTGAATATCCTTTTGATAAACAATTTTCATCTATGACAGCAGAACAATTTGCTTGTGATATCATATTTGAACAATTAAATTGTAAAGTGCTTATTGTGGGAGAAAATTATAAATTTGGCAAAAATCAATCTGGAGATTATGAGCTTTTGAGGGTATTAGGGGAACAAAGAGGGGTAAAAGTAATATATGTTCCCTCTGTGTTGTTTGAAGGCGATAGAGTAAGTAGCACAAGAATACGACAATGTTTAAAAGATAAAAATTTAGAAGAAGCAAACAATATGTTAATATCCCCTTATTTTATATTAGGAAAAGTTGCAGAAGGAAAAAAACTAGGCAGAACAATAGGCTTTCCTACTGTAAATATCAAAGCGCATAGTCAAAAATTATTTCCGCCCAATGGTGTTTATGCAACAAAAACACTGCATGATGGTAAAACTTATTTTGGTGTCACGAATATAGGTAAAAATCCTACTGTTGATGGCACATTTAAAGTAGTAGAAACATATCTTTTTGACTTTAAAAAAATGGTTTATGGAGAAACCATACAAACCTATTTTTATAAATTTATAAGAGAAGAACAAAAATTCCCATCTGTTGAGGCACTGCGCCAACAAATGGAAAGAGATGCAGAAAGTGCAAAACAATATTTTCGTTCTAAAGAGTATGATAATTGGCGATAAAAACAATGATATTAATTGAAAACATACTTGTCAAGTATTCAAAAATGTGATAAACTAAAATGGCTGTAAAACCAATGCCCAGTATTTGGAAACTCCGACCATTTACTTAGCGTTTGGGGATACGAAAATAATTTATATTATATTTAAGGAGGCTTTTATCATGCCAGCAATTAACAAACAAGAAATTATAGCAAAATATGGAAGAACACCATCTGACACTGGTTCACCAGAAGTACAGATTGCGTTGTTAACAGCAAGAATCACATTGTTAACAGACCATTTAAAAACACACAAAAAAGACCATCATTCCAGAAGAGGTCTTTTGAAAATGGTTGGACAAAGACGTGGATTGTTGAATTATTTGAAAGATAACGATATTGAAAAATATCGTGAATTGATTGGAGAATTAGGATTAAGAAAGTAAGAAGTAATAAGAGGAATAGAGAGGAGAAATTTCCTCTCTATTCTGTTATTTCTAGTATCAAAAATAGTATCAAAAAAATAAAGAAGCGTCACTATAGATTTCCAGCTTTGTAAATATAGTATTATGTTGATAAAGCTGAAGGTCTATAGTGCGAAATATCATTTATGTAAAGGAGATTATTATGTATAGAAGCTATACTATGGAATTAGCAGGCAGAACATTAACTGCTGAAATTGGTAGAGTTGCAGAACTTGCAAATGGTGCTGTATTACTTCGATATGGTGAAACAGTTGTATTAGTAACAGCAACTGCATCTGAAAAACCAAGAGAAGGCATTGACTTTTTTCCATTAAGTATTGATTATGAAGAAAGATTATATTCTGTGGGAAAAATCCCAGGAGGATTTATAAAAAGAGAAGGCAGACCATCAGAAAAAGCAATATTAACTTCAAGATGTATTGATAGACCTATGCGTCCTCTTTTCCCAAAAGATTATAGAAATGATGTTAGTATTGTAGCAACAGTTATGGCGGTTGACCAAGATTGTTCACCAGAAGTCACAGCAATGATAGGTGCAGCATTAGCTTTAAACATTTCTGATATTCCATTTACAGACCCTGTTGGTTCTGTTAACATTGGTTATTGTGATGGAGAACTTGTTGTCAATCCTACAGCAGAACAAAAAGAAACAACATTGCTATCACTCACAGTATCTTCTAAAAAAGATAAAGTGATGATGATAGAGGCAGGGGCTTATGAAATTCCAGATGATTTAATGATGAAAGCAATACGCTTTGCTCATGAAGAAAATGGTAAAATTGTAAAATGGATAGAAGAAATTGTTGAAAAAGAAGGAAAAGAAAAAGCACCTTATGAAGAACACGTGATACCAGAAAATGTTTATAATATGATAAAAGATTATATTACAGACGCTCGTATGGAAGAAGCAGTATATGCAGAAAAGAAACAAGACAGAGATGCTAAAATAAAAGCAATTACAGAAGAAGTTAATGAAAATTTAATAGAAAAATTAATAGAAGAAGTAGGAGAAGAAACAGATATTGTTACATTGATTGACGAAACAATATATAAATTTGAAAAAAATACAGTAAGAAGAATGATATTAAGAGAGCATAAACGTCCTGATGGTAGAGGTATAGAAGAAATCAGACCACTTTCCGCAGAAGTAGATGTTTTGCCAAGAGTACACGGCTCTGCATTGTTCTCAAGAGGACAAACACAAGCATTAACCGTTACGACATTAGGTGCGATTGCAGAAATGCAAAAATTAGATGGACTAGATGAAACAGAAACACATAAAAGATATATCCATCACTATAATTTCCCAGGATTTTCAGTAGGAGAGGCAAAATCATCAAGAGGACCAGGACGCCGAGAAATTGGACATGGTGCTTTAGCAGAGAGGGCATTGCTTCCAGTAATACCAAGCGAAGAAGAATTCCCATATGCTATTAGACTGGTTTCTGATATATTAAGCTCAAATGGTTCTACATCTCAAGCAAGTATATGTGGCTCTACATTGTCACTTATGGCAGCAGGTGTGCCAATTAAACGTCCTGTAGCAGGTATATCTGTTGGACTTGTAACAGGTGAAACAGATGACGATTTTATAGAAATTACAGATATTCAAGGATTAGAGGATTTCTTTGGAGATATGGATTTTAAAGTTGCAGGTACACACAAGGGTATTACAGCAATTCAAATGGATATGAAAATAAAAGGTTTGACATTTGAGATGATAGAGCAGGCATTTGCACAAACAGGCAGAGCAAGAGCATATATATTAGATGAAGTTATGGCGAAAGCGATTGCAGAGCCAAGAAAAGAACTTTCACCACACGCTCCAAAAATTGCATCTATGACTATTGATGTAGAAAAAATTTCAGAAGTCATTGGAACAAGAGGAAAAGTCATTAAAAAGATTATAGAAGAATCTAATTGTGAAATTGATACAGAAGATGATGGCAGAATATTTATAAAAGGTAAAAACAAAGAAGATATTCAAAAAGCGATAGATATGATTTCTGGTATTGTTATGGAGCCAGAACCAGGAAAAACTTATAGAGGAACAGTAACAAGACTGATGGCATTTGGTGCTTTTGTTGAAATTGCACCAGGAAAAGAGGGACTTGTTCATATTTCAAAATTATCTCCTCAAAGAGTGGCAAAAGTAGAAGATGTTGTTGCAGTAGGGGATACAGTAAGAGTAAAATTATTGGAAATTGATAGCCAAGGAAGGCTGAACCTTTCTGTAAAAGACGCAGACAAATAATAGCATAACAACAATGGGGTTGTATACAAAAAAGACAGAAATATTCTGTCTATTGTTGCAGCCCTATTATTATGTATAAATATAAAAAAAATGCTTATGATAATAGTAATTTGTTTTGATAGGAGAATTATTTATTATGGTGAATATAAAAAAATTGGACAATGGTGTTCGTGTGGTATTAGAAGAAATTGATTATGTAAGAAGTGTTTCTTTTGGTATATGGGTAAGAAACGGCTCTCGAAATGAAAAACCAGAATATAATGGTATGTCACATTTTATAGAGCATATGCTTTTTAAAGGAACAGAAAACAGAACAGCAAAACAAATAGCAGAAGAAATGGACGCTGTGGGAGGGCAAATCAATGCCTACACTACAAAAGAATATACTTGCTATCATACACGTGTTTTGGACAAACATTTTGATAGAGCATTAGATGTTATGAGTGATATGTTTTTACATTCTCGTTTTGCTCAAAAAGATATTGAAAAAGAAAGAAATGTCATTATTGAAGAAATCAATATGTATGAAGATGCGCCAGAGGAATTAGTGCATGATACTTTGCAGGAGGCAATATGGCAGGAAAGTAGTTTAGGACAGCCTATATTAGGTACTGTGGAAAGTATTTCAAAATTTTGTACAGAGGATATGAAGGAATTTTTTGAAAATAGATATCATACAGAAAACACAGTAATATCAGTAGCAGGACATTTTGATATAGAAGAAATGTATACAAAATTAAATAAAACATTGGGACAATGGAAAAGAAAAAGTGATTTTGTATATTATGATACCAAAACAATATATACACCCAAAATAATTAAAAAAGAAAAAGACATTGAGCAAGTACATTTATGTATTGCTTTTCCAGCATTGGAGAGAGACCACACTCAAAAATATGCTTTAGCGGTGTTTAATACTATATTTGGAGGTGGTATGAGTTCTCTTTTGTTCCAAAAAATAAGAGAAGAAAATGGATTAACATATACCATATATAGTTATACATCAGCATATGTGGATAGCGGTTTATTCGCTATTTATGGGGGTATGAATCCAAATCAAACAGAAAAAGTAATACAATTAATATTTGAAGAAATAAAAGCATTAAAACAAAATAAATTTCCTCAAAAATTGATTGATGTAACAAAAGAACAAATTATAAGCAATTTTATTATAGGTAGAGAAAGTACAGTAAATTTGATGACATCTTCGGGTGCTTCTGTATTGTTAAGAGGATTTGTGCAAGATACAGAAGAAATATTGCAGCAAATTGAAAAAATAACAGCAGAAGATATACAAAATATTATAGAAAAAATATTTGTAAAGCAAAATATGAGTGTTTCAGTGGTAGGAAATATTAAAAATATAAATATAGAAAAGTCACTGGAAAATACTTTCTAATAAAAAATGATTAATTGGGAAATGATAATGTTGCGGGAAACCGCTGTAATGATATATTTATAAGGAGGTTGTATCTATGAAAAATATCAATTGGATAGTGTTAACATTAGTTATCATAGGTGCATTAAATTGGGGACTCATAGGATTTTTTGGTTTTGATTTGGTAACATCTATATTTGGCGGTACATTTTTCTGGATTGCAAGGGTAATATTTGCCGCCGTAGGTATTGCTGGATTATATGCACTAACATTTTATAAAGGCGTATCATCATCAAGACAATCGTAATGATGATTTTGTTTGGGGGCATATTGCCCCATATATGTTAAAAAGTTACATAATAGGAGTGAATAATAATGAAATTTACAAAAATGGAAGGTTGCGGAAATGATTATATTTATATTAACTGTTTTGAAGAAACGGTTGATAATCCTCAACAATTAGCGATAATGATGAGTGAAAGACATTTTGGCGTAGGAGCAGACGGTATTGTTTTAATTATGCCTAGTGATAAAGCAGATTTCAGAATGAGAATGTTTAACGCTGATGGCTCAGAGGGAGAGATGTGTGGTAATGCCAGTAGATGTCTTGGAAAATTTGTATATGATAGAGGTCTAACAAATAAAACTAGAATATCAATGAGTACATTAGCAGGTATAAAATATTTAGAACTGCATATTAAAAATGGTGTAGTAGATACCGTAACAGTAGATATGGGAGAACCTATATTTGAAGGTAGAAAAATACCAACTACAAGTAATAAGCAATTTGTACAAAAAGAATTACTTCATTCAGAAGATAAAACATTTGAAATGACTTGTGTTTCCATGGGCAATCCTCATGCTGTAACTTATGTAGAAAATACAGATAATTTCCCAGTGGAAAAGTACGGCAAACCATTAGAAGTACATGACTTTTTTCCAAATAAAACAAATGTAGAATTTGTGCAGGTAATAGACCGAAATCATTTAAAAATGAGAGTGTGGGAAAGAGGTAGCGGAGAAACAATGGCTTGTGGCACAGGAGCCTGTGGTGTAGTTGTTGCAACAGCAAAAAACGGCATTTGTGAGAGAGAAGTAGATGTAATGCTTTTGGGAGGGACATTACATATTAAATGGGACGAAAAAGATAATCATGTTTATATGACTGGAGAAGCAAGATTTTGTTTTGATGGACAATGGTTAAAATAATATTTGTATTATAACAACAATCAAAATCATAGTATTTTGTAGATATATACAAATGATGATAGTTTTGTGAAATAGATTTTAAATGAGCAGAACTGTATAAAAAGAAGGAGGAATCTTTTATGAAAGAAAATTATATTCAAAAATTGATTGCGGAAAGATTAGGAGGGAAAAAATTTGGAAAGGATACTGTAATATATAAATTTGAAAAAATCAAAAGAGCAAGACGCTTAGCAGAGGCGGAACATCCTGAAATGAAAATGATTGATTTAGGTGTAGGTGAGCCAGATGCTATGGCAGATGAAGGAGTCATCAGAACATTGGCAGAGCAAGCAGCAGTATGGGAAAATAGAGGATATACAGACAATGGCATACTAGAATTTCAGCAAGCAGCCGCAGAATATATGAAAAAGGTATATCAAGTAGAAGGAATTGACCCCGAAACAGAAATTTGTCACGCTATTGGTTCAAAACCTGCGCTTGCTATGATGGCACAATGCTTTATTAATGCAGGAGATATTACATTAATGACAGTACCAGGATATCCTGTTATGGGCACTATGACAGAGTGGTTGGGCGGAGAAGTTTATAATATGCCATTAAAAGAGGAAAATGACTATTTGCCTGATTTAAAAGCAATACCAAAAGACATTGCAAAAAGAGCGAAACTACTTTATATCAATTATCCTAATAATCCAACAGGTGCTTTTGCAACAAAGAAATTTTTTAAAGAAGTCATTGCATTTGCGAGAAAGCATCATATATTAGTTGTACAAGATGCTGCATATGCTGCACTAACATTTGATGGTACAGAACCGCTCAGCATACTTTCAATAGAAGGTGCAAAAGATGTTTGTGTAGAAATTCATTCTTTAAGCAAAGCATTTAATATGACAGGCTGGAGAATGGCATTTGTAGTGGGAAATGCTCTTGCTGTAAAGGTTTTTGCAACTGTAAAAGATAATAATGATTCGGGACAATTTGCTGCAATACAGTTAGCAGGTAAATATGCTATGGAACATACAGAAATTACAGAGCAAACAAATCAAAAATATTCCCGTAGACATGATATGCTTGTAGAAACATTAAACAGTTTAGGATTTCATGCAGTCAAACCAAAAGCATCATTTTATCTTTATGTGAAAGCACCAAAAGGCATAAAAGGCGGAGAACAATTTAAAACGGCAGAGGATTTTAGCCAATATTTAATAAGAGAAAAATGCATTTCAACAGTGCCATGGGATGATGTAGAGCATTATATTAGAATGACAGTAACATTTTTAGCTTATGGAGAACAAGAAGAAAAAGAGGTAATGGAAGAAATCAAAACAAGACTTTCTGATGTAGAATTTGAATTCTAATCATGTTATAATATGCCATATGTTTGTACATTGAATATATCAAAGTGTGCCTTAATGATTGTAATATAACATTGATATTTGTACTGTAATGCAATTAATATAGTAATATTTGTCATTTACATCAAATAGGCACACCAAATTTTATATCATAAATATAGGAGTGAAAAATAATATGGCAAAAGAAACACAATTTCATGTATCAGAGCAAACACCAGAAAGGGTAATATTAATAGGTATAGATTTAGATAATAATGAAACAGCAGAGGTTTGTTTAGATGAATTAGAAGAGCTAGTGAAAACGGCTGGTGCTGTCAGTGTTGCGAAGGTAATACAAAAAAGAGAAAGAATACATTCAGGACATTATATAGGCAAGGGAAAATTAGAAGAAGTCAAAATGATGTTAAAAACATATGATGCTTCTGGTATTGTTTGCGATGATGAGCTTTCTCCTGCACAGATGAAAAATTTAGAGCAGATACTGCAAACAAAAATTATGGACAGAACAATGGTGATATTAGATATATTTACCTCTCGTGCCATATCAAAAGAGGGTAAAATACAAGTAGAACTTGCACAGCTAAAATATAGACTGTCAAGACTTTCTGGTATTGGTGCGTCTATGTCAAGACTTGGTGGCGGTATTGGCACAAGAGGACCAGGAGAAACGAAATTAGAAACAAACAGACGTTATATTAAAGATAGAATTGGAGAATTAAATCAAGAATTAAAACAAATTGAAACACATAGACAACTTTTGAGAAATCAAAGAAGTAAAAAAAGCACACCACTTATATCATTAGTAGGATATACAAATGCTGGAAAATCAACACTAATCAATGCGCTGACAGATGCAGGAGTATTAGCAGAGGATAAATTGTTTGCCACATTAGATACTACAACAAGAAAAGTAAAATTGCCAAATGGTACAGAAGTATTGATAACAGATACTGTGGGATTTATACAAAAATTACCTCATCATTTAATACAAGCATTTCGTGCCACATTAGAAGAATTAAATTTTGCAGATATATTAATTCATGTAGTAGATGCTTCTAATATAAACAGACAACAGCAAATGGACGTGGTATACCAAACATTAAAAGGATTAAATTGTGAAACCACTCCTGTTATTACAGTATTTAATAAGGTAGATAAAAATATTGAAACACCTTTACCTATTGATATGATAGCAAGAGATAAAACTGCAATTTCTGCAAAAACAAAAAAAGGCTTAGATACTATGCTTGAAAAAATAGAAATATTATTAAAAAGTTTTCGCACGAATATAAAAGTATTTTTACCTTACACAGAGGGTAGTATATTAAATAGTATTCATGGAAAATGTGAAATTATAACAGAAGAACATAGAGCAGAAGGTGTTTATTTAGAAATATATGCAGAGCAGGAAATGGAAAATAGATTACAAAAATATATTGTGAAATAATGTTTTATATTGTAGAATATTAATAGACAATAAACAGCATTTCATAATATATATTATGAACAACATTGATAGAAATAATAAATATAATAAAATTACGACAATTTACAATGATATACGACAAAATACAGCGCAAAATCATGTAATATGCTGTCGTATATTATCAAAATTGTTGTATTTTGTACTATTTTGTAACAATATTTTACTGGTATTTTATGCAAAAGGTCTATATAATATAGTTCAGAGCAAAAAAACAATATTTCAAGGAGGTCAATATGGAACGTATTTTGACTTTTTGCAAAAAAATGATTGATGAAACAGGTCAGGAACATCTTCTGTATTATTGGCTGTTAAGAAAGCAAAAAAAAGGAACAGAAGATACCATTTATGGTATAGAAATTGCAAAATATAGAGAAGAACAGTTAATTGAAAAGGAACAAATAGAGAGTTTATCTACATCAGAAAGTCGTGTTGTGGAATTGATACAAAAAATGGCACGAGGAAATGTAACACCTATGACATTGCTTCCCCTCGCAGATGATTTTCTATCTGCATAAAACACATACATACACACAGCAAAAAGCCACCTGTAAATAAGGTGGTTTTTTGTTGCTGAAAATAAAAAATATAGTATTTTAACAAATTTTTGATATCTATAAAAAAATATCAATATAGTGTTGTATTTCTGTGCTAATATCTGTAAAATAGATAAAATAATATACATATATTTGTAATAGCAAAATCGAAAACAAGGAAGGATGGAACATATGCAGCAAAAAATTTCTATTGTAGAGCTTTATGGTACAAATGTATTTAATGATGCGCAAATGAGAGAACATTTACCCAAAAAAATTTATACAGAATTACAGCATACCATTGAAGAAGGAGCAGAATTAAATGCTTCCGTAGCAGAAGTCGTTGCAAATGCCATGAAAGATTGGGCAATGGAAAGAGGAGCGACCCATTTTACACATTGGTTTCAGCCTATGACAGGCATTACAGCAGAAAAGCATGATTCTTTTTTAACTGTAAATAATGGAAAAGCAATTACAGAATTTTCAGGAAAGGAATTAATAAAAGGGGAATCAGATGCATCTTCTTTCCCTTCTGGCGGACTGCGTGCCACATTTGAGGCAAGAGGCTATACAGCATGGGATTGTACTTCTCCTGCATTTTTAAGAGAAGATTCTGCTGGTGTAACACTTTGTATTCCTACGGCATTTTGTTCTTATACAGGTGAGGCACTGGACAAAAAAACACCTTTACTCCGTTCTGTTGAGGCTATCAATAAGCAAGCATTAAGAATACTCCGTCTTTTTGGCAACACAACATCTAAAAAAATCAATATATATGCTGGAGCAGAACAGGAATATTTTTTAATAGACAGAGAATTATATAAACAAAGAAAAGATTTAATATTTACAGGCAGAACATTGTTTGGTGCAGCACCTCCAAAGGGACAGGAATTAGATGACCATTATTTTGGAAGCATTAAAGAAAGAATAGCAAAATTTATGAAGGAATTGAATGTAGAATTATGGAAAATGGGTGTTTCAGCAAAAACACAACATAATGAAGTTGCGCCAGCACAACACGAACTTGCCTTAATATATGATACTTGTAATATTGCTACTGATCACAATCAGCTTGTTATGAAATCTATGAAAAGAATTGCAAGTCATCATGGGCTTGCTTGTTTACTTCATGAAAAACCATTTGCGGGAGTAAACGGCAGTGGAAAACATAACAACTGGTCTATGGGTACAGATGATGGACAAAATTTATTAGACCCAGGTAAAACACCTCATGAAAATGCACAATTTTTATTGTTTTTGGTAGCAGTAATTAAAGCAGTGGATTTACACGCGGCATTGATTCGCCATTCTGCATCTAATCCAGGAAATGACCACAGATTAGGAGCAGGAGAAGCACCTCCAGCAATCGTTTCTATATTTTTAGGTGACCAGTTGACGGATATTTTTGAACAAATAGAACATGGAGAAGCAACTTCAAGCATACAGGGAGGCAAAATGAAGGTAGGTGTTAATACATTACCTACACTGAAAAAAGATGCTACGGATAGAAATAGAACATCTCCATTTGCTTTTACAGGAAATAAGTTTGAATTCCGTATGGTACCATCTTCAGGTTCTATTTCTGGACCAAATTTTATATTAAATACAGTAGTAGCAGATGTTTTAAAAGAATTTGCGGACGAACTGGAAAAAGCAGAAGACTTTACCACAGCAGTACACGAACTAATTCATAAAACATATGTAGAACACAAAAGAGTCATATTTAATGGTAACGGATATTCTGAAGAATGGATAGAAGAGGCAGAAAAAAGAGGACTACCTAATTTACCTACCATGGTAGATGCTATACCAGCATTAACATATGATAAAACAATAGAAACATTTGAACGTCATAAAGTATTAAACTTTGCTGAATTGCAGTCCAGGGCAGAAATTCATTATGAATCCTATATCAAACAAATTAATATTGAGGCAAAAACAATGATTGATATTGCATCAAAACAGATATTACCCGCAGTTGTAAAATACAAGAGCAGTGTAGCAAGTTCTTTAAGTAGTATAAAAGAAGTTGGAGGAGATACCAGCGTAGAGCAAGAATTGCTAAACAATATTACAGAAAATGTAAAATTGTTTTATCAAAATTTAAAAATATTAGAACAAGAAACAGAAAAAGCACATCATTTACAATGCTCCAATCAAGAACAGGCATTGTTTTATCGCAATCATGTAGCAAAAGCTATGGAAGAATTAAGAAAGCCTGCTGATGAGTTGGAAATGCTTGTAGATGAAGATATATGGCCATTCCCAACATATGGAGAGTTGTTGTTTAATATATAAATAGTTTATACCCACAAATTGATAATGATTTGTGGGTATTTTTATATACTATAAATGAATAAAAACTTATGCTTGTCAGACAATACCAACAATAATAAATTGTAAGATATCCATTTATTTATGTATACAACTTAGGAAATAACTGTCTTTTTATTAACAAACACGAAATATAAATCAGAAACAAATCATTATACTTGTCAAACAAAAAAAGGATATTTTTGGTAAAAATTTAATAAATTACAAAAAAATATACAAATAATTTTATAAAATGAATCATAAATTATAATATATGATATTGCTGTTTTACTGCTTTTAAAAAAAATTTGAAAAAATATTGTGAAAATGATTGCATTATTGTGCAAATTGAGTTATAATACTTACAGTAAGAGAAAGTTATATAAAAATGTATTAAAATACATACAATAATTGATTTTTATATTATGCAAATTTGATATGTCAAAATATACGAATATACAATTTTAATAATATAAAAATCATTTTCTAGCGTAATAGTATAATCAGGAGGTAAGTATTATGGTACAAGATGATAAAAGAATCACCATAATTACAGGACATTATGGCAGCGGTAAAACAGAATTTGCTGTCAATTATGCTATGAAATTAAAACAGATTTCTCCCAAGGTCACCCTTGGTGATTTAGATATTGTAAATGTATATTTTCGTTCAAGAGAAAGAAAAAAGGAGTTGGAAGAAAAAGGAATACACGTCATTTCTTCCAGCATAGAAGGAGATAGTGTAGATATTCCTGCGGTTGCAGCAATCGTATCTCCTGTAAGAGATAAATCAACAAGATATATTGTTGATTTAGGCGGTAATGATGTAGGCACAATGGTGCTTGGCAGATTAAAACCTCTTTTGAACGCTGCGGAAACAGATTTCTTCATGGTAGTAAATGTAAACAGACCAGATACCTCATCCCCAGAAGGTATAGTGGAAGAAATGAAAAGCCTTGAAGATGCTTCTGGTTTACGTGTAACAGGATTGATAAACAACACAAATCTGATTCGTGAAACAACAGCAGAAAACATTGCAATGGGAGATAAAATACTCAAGGAAGCAAGTCAGCTTTCTGGAGTACCGATCAAATATACAACATATGTGGAAGAAGTTGTAAAAGATGCTGAAAAATTGCCTGATGATTTAGGCGGAGAGCTTTTTCCTCTAAAGTTTTATATGAGAAAAGATTGGATGTAGGCAAAAATAATGGAGGTGTATCAAAAATGGCAAAAGGTAAAGTAACGATTGACGAGAACATTTGCAAGGGCTGTGAATTGTGTGTTTCTGTTTGTCCCAAAAAAGTACTGAAATTGTCAGAAACAAGAATTAATGAAGCAGGATATAACCCAGCAGAAGTAGTAAATGATGATTGTATCGCTTGCACAAGCTGCGCAAGAATGTGTCCAGATTCAGCGATTACAGTAGAAAAAATAGATTAAGGGAGGAGGATTTTAATATGGCAAAGGTATTAATGAAAGGCAATGAAGCAATTGGAAAGGCAGCTATCGAAGCAGGTTGTAAATTCTTTTTCGGTTATCCTATTACACCACAGAGCGAATTGCCAGAATATTTATCTGATGAATTACCAAAAGTAGGCGGTACTTTTGTTCAGGCAGAAAGTGAATTAGCAGCAATCAATATGGTATACGGAGCAGCAGCAGCAGGAGCGAGAGTATTGACAAGTTCCTCCTCTCCAGGACTTGCTTTAAAACAAGAAGGTATCGGTTATATTACAAATGCTGATTTGCCAGCAGTTGTTGTAAACATGATGCGTGGTGGTCCAGGTCTTGGTACAATTCAACCAGGTCAGGCTGACTATCATATGTGTGTAAAAGGCGGTTCTAATGGTGACTACCATAATATCGTTTTAGCACCAGCTTCTGTACAAGAGGCAGTTGATATGGTTATGGAAGCTTTCGATTTAGCTGATTTTTATAGAACTCCAGTTATGATTCTTTCTGATGGCTTAATTGGTCAGATGATGGAGCCAGTTGAATTTAATTATTCTCCTAAAAAAGATTTACCTTCAAAAGATGCTTGGGCATTAAAAGGTAAAGGTAATGGCGAAAAACACATGATTGTAAACTTAAATATGGACGCTGAAGATTGTGAAAACCACAATATCGCATTACAGAAAAAATATGATGTTATCGAAAAAGATGAACAAGCTTGGGAAGAATATTGCATGGACGATGCAGAATATGCTTTCGTTTCCTATGGTACTGCTTCCAGAATTGTAAAATCTTCTGTAGATACATTGAGAGCAGCAGGTCATAAAGTTGGCTTAATTCGTCCAAAAACATTATATCCATTCCCAGTAAATGCTTTCCAAAGACCTAACATCAAAAAATATCTTGATGTTGAAATGAGCATGGGACAAATGGCAGACGATGTAAAACTTGCTTGTAATGATAAAAACAAAGTTGTATTCTATGGCAGAACTGGTGGCATCATATTAACACCAGAAGAAGTTGTTGAATTTGGTAAGTCTGTAATGGGAGGTGACAAATAATGTCAGTCGTATATGAAAAATCTAAAGCTTTAACAGATGTGAAATTACATTATTGCCCTGGATGTGCTCATGGTATCGTACATAAATTACTGGCAGAATGTTTGGAAGAAATGGGTGAAACAGGAAACGCTATTGCTTGTGTACCTGTTGGATGTGCCGTTATGGCAAATAAATATTTCAACTTTGACGCAATTCAATGTGCTCATGGTAGAGCTCCTGCAACTGCAACTGGTATTAAAAGAGTAGACCCTAGCAAAATGGTAATCACATACCAAGGTGATGGTGACTTAGCTTCCATCGGTACTTGTGAAATCGTTCATGCAGCAGCTAGAGGTGAAAAAGTTACAACTATTTTCATCAACAATGGTATTTATGGTATGACAGGCGGTCAGATGGCTCCTACAACATTACCAGGAATGAAAGCAACAACAGCTAAAAAAGGTAGAGATGTAAAAATACAAGGTAATCCTATTAGAGTAAGTGAGATGCTTGCAACATTGGATGGTCCTGCTTATATAGAAAGAGTTAGTGTAACTAACCCTGCACAAGTAGCACAGGCTAAAAAAGCAATTATGAAAGCATTAAAAGTACAAAAAGAAGGTCTTGGCTTTGGATTTGTAGAAGTTGTTTCAAGCTGTCCTACAAACTGGGGATTAACACCAGTCAAAGCGATGGAATTTGTTAAAGAAAAAATGATTCCTTACTATCCTCTTGGCGTATTTAAGGATCTTACAGGGGAGGGAAAATAATATGAGTACACAAAGAGTATGTTGTGCAGGTTTCGGTGGTCAAGGTGTTTTAAGTATGGGTAAATTGCTTGCTTATGCTGGCATGCTTGAGGGAAAAGAAGTTTCATGGTGTCCTTCTTATGGTCCTGAAATGCGTGGTGGTACAGCAAACTGTTCTGTAGTTGTATCTGATGAACCAGTAGGCTCTCCAGTAATTACAGCAGATGCTACAGCTTCTATCGTTATGAACCAGCCATCTTATGATAAATTTGTAGAAATCGTTGGCGCAGGCGGAACAATTATATTAAATTCTAGCTTGATAGAGTCAAAAGTTGACCGTACAGATGTAAAAGCATATTATGTTCCAGCAAATGACATTGCAAAAGATTTAGGAAATCCTAAATTAGCAAATATTGTATTGTTGGGTGCATTGTTAGAAGTTGACAAAACAGTATCAGAACAAGCTGTTTTGGATGCATTTACAAAAGTATTTGGCGAAAATAAAGCAAAATTTATCCCTATCAATAAAGAAGCACTTGCAAAAGGCGCTGAATTTGTAAAAGCTCAACAATAATATTATAGAAATCCTTTTATCAAAACCGACTATTAAAACTGCCACAGTTTACTGTGGCAGTTTTTGCGTTTTTAATAAATATCGACATTTTTTTATTTTTAGGAGGGAGATTATATGAAATATCAATGTCCTTGCTGTGGATATTATACTTTTGCCAGTGAACCAAATGGGAATTATGATATTTGTCCAGTTTGTTTTTGGGAAGATGACCCAATAACAATAGATGATACAACATTTGTAGGTGGTGCAAATCGTGTTAGTTTACAACAAGCGCAACTTAATTTTAAAAAATTTGGTGCTTGTGAAAAACATATGTTACCATATGTGAGAAAGCCAAATATAAATGAAATGAATACTAAAAAATTATAATATTATATTGTAAAATATTATAAAAATTGTACTAATAATTAAAAAATATGCTAAAAACATTGATATTACAGTATTTTCATAAATTTTTCATTTTGTATTTTTCAGCAATTTAAGCATATTTGTCCCACTTTTGTCCCATTTCATCAAAATTTAATTTTTTTTCTAGTGTTTCAGCTGCTATAGTATCTGCCTCAGCCAATGTATGCAAATATCTATTTGTGGTAGAAAGATTTGTATGTCCTAAGCGATTGGATACCGTTTTAATATTTACACCATTCAATAACAATAGTGTTGCCGAAGTATGTCTTAAACTATGAAATTTAATATGTGGCATATTGTTTTTTTTCAAAAAATATTGAAACCAAGTTGTAATTGCCATAGGAGATAAATAATCTCCATGTTTATTGTAAAAAGCATAAATTGCTGTTCCATTTGATATTTTTGATATTGTTTCAGCATGATAATCATATAATTTGGTATAGTAATGGTACGATTACTTCTGATTGTTTTTGGAACTTTGATTCCTTTTTTATCTTTTACATGATACATTGATTTTGATACAACAATTTGTTTTTTCTCCCACAATATATCGTCCCATTGCAATGCAGCAATTTCAGCATGTCTACAGCCAGTACACAATGCAATATGAACCTGTATTCTTCGGTCAAATGGTTTCTCCTCTAAGTGTTCTAATAATGCCATGATACCTTTTTCATCTAATATATCAGTATGTGCTGGTGGTGCTTTTGGTATATCAATGTAGTTTGATGAAGTAGGGTTAAAATCCAATATACCTTTTTTATAAGCAAATTTAAAAATAGACTGCAGTATTGCATAATAAACTTTTATAGTAGCAGGAGATAAATGTTTTAATTTTGTGTGATAGCTAGATTGTTGTTCTGATAAAACATTTACAAATTTTTGTATATGCAATGGTGTAATATCGACTAATTTCAAATGTCCCAGTGCTGGCACAATATAATTTCTTATAACTTGTTTATAATTATTCAATGAATTTGGAGAAAGTGTTTTCTGCTGCATATCTAAATAGATATCACAAAGTTCCTGTAATTTCATTTTGGTATCTCTTTTTGAAATACCTTTTTTTACATTTTCTTCAAAATGAACCACTACTTTGTTTAGTTCTTTTTGTATTTGTCTTTCCGTCATGCCGCCATCAGGCTTCCAAGTCATAGATTCTATGATTTTATTTCCATATAGGTCAGTACCACAAGATACTCTAATTTGATAAGAGCTTCCTCTTTTTCTAACTGTTGCCATATTATATCAATCCTTTCATGTTTTATAAAAAAACTTGAAATTGTAGGACGGTTTTGATATAATAAATATATCTAAAAAGTGATATATAAAGTATCAATCCTTATCATGTCCTTGTACGCCAATACAAGGGCATTTTTTTTATTTTTGTATATGTTTATTAGGGGCAGTCCGTTTTTTATGTGGTGTATGACGAATTAAGTCAACATGATATTCAGATTTTGTTTCTTGTAAAACAGGTTTATTGGAGGCAATACAAAGTCCTTGCCGATACTGTTCTGCATCTGCAAACAGTTTAAATGCAACAGTAGAATTATGGTTTTCTTTTACTACCTTTTCTATTTGAGTAATATCAACATGAAAAAATTCTTTTCTGGTATTGATTTTGTTTACTCTATATTGTTCAAATGTTTGATGGAGTATTTTTTCAAGTTTAGGTGCATCTTCACTAAATATCATAGCATGAACATCAAATTCAAAAGGAACAGAGGCGTTACTTAACTCTTTTATTCTGTCCATAGGTTCTAAACGTCTTGTCATACCGATTTTATAAATATTTTCGCCAAAAGAGCCAATATTAGAAATAATATATACAAAACCTGCATGAGTATTTTGCTCTCGTTGCAGAACATTTTTTTTGTCTTTTTCTAAAAATTGTAATTTGCTTTCCAATTCTTTTATTTTATCAATATATAATTGCTTTTCGATATCAGATGATTTTTGCATATAAGCCATCAATTTAGATATTTCATTTTTAAATTGTTTTTCTTCTTTTTCTAATTTTGCTTTTTCTTTTTCAATTTCTTTTAATACTTTTTGTTCTTCTAATAATTGCTCTCTGATTACTTTTTGTTCTTCTTTTTCCTGTTCTATTTTTTGTTGATAGCTGTATATTAAATTTAGTTCTTCCATTTTCATAGATAATAAGTCATAAGAAAGTGCAACTCCATCTGTTGAAAAAATGTTATTTAATATTTCAAAAGAACGTTGTAATTTATTTCTTGCAGTATCAATATTTTTTGCTGTTACAGAAGATACAATAATAGCAGATTCTGATTGAAAACAGCGAAGTATTTGTTTTATGTTGTTATTTAATATTTTTGCAGAATCTTTGGAAGTAATAACAAGTGCTTTTTTGGATTTTATAAATTCCTTTTCTTTTAGACGTAATATACTTAATTTATTTTTGTATTCTTCTGATGAAACAGTGTCATCTATATCAATAGAGGCATACTCTGCAAAAATATTTTTTTGTAGTAATTGTATTTCTTTTTCCAATTCTTTCTGTTGTATTTTCAGGGAATCTATTTTTTCAATGGTTTCTTTTTTTCTTGATTGTATTGAAGTTCCATATTTGACTTAAAATCGTTTATTTCTTCGTCGACTTTCTTTTTTTGTTGAATACAATAAATTTCGGCTTCTAATTTTAAATCATTGATTTCTTTATCTGCTTTTTCTTTTGTTTGTGCATAGTAATTTTTAGCTTCTTCCTCTGAATTATGTATTGTTTCTAATGCTTTTATCTTTTTATCATATCTCACCCAACAGATGATAAAAAGAAAATATGCAACAACTGCACATATAGAATACGAGCCAGATAAAGCGATAAAAATAGCAATAGCAATTTCTAATACATGATTTTTTAGAAATTCTTTTTAGAAAATTTTTTCATTTTTCATGAGTTAATTCCTTTCTATATTTTAATATAAAGCCCATGGTGCTATGATAACACACTAGGGCTTTTGTTAGTGATTTGAAACTTTGTTATTCGTATCTTTGTTTTTTAAACGCTGGGTGTCGACGGTAGAATGCAAGACATTCGACGTTGTGTGTTTTAATGCAGATTTCAATTTCCTTTTTTTATATTCCTCCTCTAATTCATCAACAGACATTTTATTGATATCTATTGGAATTTAAGGAGCAATTTCTTCCGCTATTTCCATATCTATATTAGTATTTTGATTTTGATAAGATTCATTTATTATATCTAAATCTAAAGCAATAAGAACCATATTTTTTTCCTTTGTTGATGCCTTATCAAACTTTTTAGCAACTGCAAGAGCCAATGGAGAAATATCTGATACTTCTTTAAAATCTTGTATATTATCGGTTTTACATAACAAGTAATCAACACTTACCCCAAGAAGTATAGAAAGATTGTTTACAACAGTAATCATTGGTTGTTGTTTGTTATTTTCATATTTTGATAAAGTACCCTTATTTAATCCTCCGCCAAATCGTTCATTATATTCATCTGCTAGCCTTTCTAAAGTATATTTTTTTTGTTTTCTTATAGTTTTTAGTCTATTACCAAACAAATTATAACACTCCTTTTTAAATAAATGTTATCACTCTATATAACAAAAGTCAAGTGAAAGTGAATAAAAGTTGTCTGAAAATATAAAAAAATAAATATTTTTCAAAAAAAAGTTATTGACAAAGAAACAAATTTCTGTTATGATTGTTATCAATAAAGCAACATAAGGAGGTGAAAATTATGAAAAAGAAAATCCATGAACCATATAATAAATTTAAAGGTTTTCTTAGAGAGAAAGGACTTACATATTTAGATGTTAGTAATACATTAGAAATATCGCAAGCAGCAGTGGCAAATAAAATAAATGGAATTTCAGATTTTTATATAGGCGAAATAGAAATTCTTCAATCTAAATATGGAGTAGAAACATCAATTTTTTTTAATCTAGATGTTGCGAATTTGATAACAAATGAGCGAGTTAGCTAGCAACAGTGTCCAAGCGGTGCAGTACATTTTACAGCTGGGAGGTGAAAGGGTGACAGGAGAAAGAGAGCAAACAACAATCCGCCTTACTGTAAGAACAAATGATGAGTTAAATATATTGTTAAGAGAAGAAGCAGTAAGGCGTTGAATTAGTATAAATCAAACTATGATTTATATATTAAATGAATATTTTCATAAATCTGATGTTTGAATTATGCCGTTTTTTTCTTCATATTCTTTTATTCGTTGTTTTATCATAATTTCTAATTCTTTGTTAGTAGAGCGACCATTTTCCTCAGCGATATAATGAATTTTTTCAAGATAAATTTGAGGGATTCTAAGAGTATAACGAGGTAAATTTGAAGCCATTATATTCATCTCCTTTATTTTATGCGTCAATTTATCGTCATTATAACATAAAAATTTTGTCAAAAAAGGTATTGACGCAAAAGTGACGAATAAAAAACGATTAGGATTATCTATTCCAAAAGTTTTATATGATAAATTACTTTTAAAGTCAAGATATGAAGGAAAAACATTAAATGGAGTATGTTTAGAAATTTTTTGGAACTACTTTAAAAGAAATCAAAATGAAATGAATATCAACAACAAGTTATAAATAGTATGAGAATAAAATTTGAAAAACCAGTAGGACGGTTTTGATAAAAAAGTAATAGGGGGAATGTTATGCAGAATATCAGCATTGACTTTGTATCCCAATATGATGTACAAATCAGCATTAATGGAGAGAAATTAAAAGATATCGCTGGTTTTTATCTGAAGATAAAAGAAAATGAAATACCTATTTATTCTATAGAAAAAAAGGTTTTTCAAGAACAGAAAGAGCAAAAGAAAGCATTAAAAGAAATAAAGAATAGTCCACGATTGAGAACGATAAAGCAGGCAGCAGAAGAACTGAAAGAAAAAGACGCTAATACAGTAATTACAGTAAGTATTATTAGAAAGCTGATAAGAGAAGAAAAAATAGGATATATACAAGATGGTAATAAAAAACTTGTAGATTTGAATGATATTGAAAAATATTATGAAAGTAATAAAACGACTATAAAAAATGTAGCCTGTCCTAAAATGAAAGCAATCTATTAATGCTGAAGGTAATGTAATATGAAATATGTGTCCAAGCGGTGTAACACAAAATTTTAAAGTAAAAGAAAATAGAAAAGTGTGAAATTTGAAAGAAGTGAAAGCGATGGATATACCATTTAATAGACAAAAAGAAGGCTTGAAAAAACTGGAGGATATGGTGAAAGAAAGGGAAAACATGAGAGGCTGTCGCTGGTATGATGTGTGGCAGGAGGATT
>OFHA01000612.1_pt1 | contig 30450 bp, 26 predicted proteins | sample 1521891 | NCBI WGS metagenome assembly OFHA01 (sample SAMEA3504089, study PRJEB24116) | mouse gut metagenome | biome: mouse gut; feature: mouse-associated habitat; material: faeces | place: Denmark | collected 2011
TTGCATCCACAATAAGGTGCCGGTCCTGGGAAAGGGTGCCCAGAAGCTGGCTTTCGTACCAATCGCCGTTAATGTCCAGCAGCATGGCGCTGCGGCCCCGGCTCCCCTGCTCCGAAAAGACGAAGGAATACCAGGTCTTGGAGCCGGAGACACGCTTAAAAGGGGTGAGATAGGGATGATGTTCCGGATGGAGGAGAATCTCCACCGCCTCCTGGTCGTGAAACTGGGCGGCGGGGGCGGAGCCGTAGCTGCTCTCCGAGGTGAAGACGATATCCAGGCTTTCATTATAGACCATAACGTGGTCAATAAAGTTGCTGCTGCTGGCAAAGTTCCCCAGGTCCCGGTGGCCGATGGTCCGTTCCGACCAGGAGAGATTGCCGCTGGTGCGCAGGGTGCGGATGGAGGAGGTGTAGAACATCTGCATAGCGGAGGTGCGGATGTTATCGTTGGAAAGGGCCAGCACCGAGTCCACATAGTTGCCGAAGCTCTCGTTGGCGGCGGCGATACTTTGGAGGGAGGCGGTGCGGAACTGGAAGAAGAGGAAAATGTCCAGCAGGAAGTGGAAGAAATCAATCTTTTGAAACCGGTGGAATTAAAAGAATTTCTGGACGAATATGTAATCGGACAGGAGGAAGCCAAAAAAGTGCTTTCTGTTGCAGTATACAATCACTACAAACGAATTCTGGCGCCGGCCAATCTTGGGGTGGAACTGCAGAAGAGCAATATTCTGATGCTGGGACCCACGGGCTGCGGCAAGACGCTGCTGGCTCAGACACTGGCAAGGATTCTGAACGTGCCTTTTGCCATTGCAGACGCCACAGCACTGACGGAAGCCGGATATGTGGGAGAAGATGTGGAAAATATTCTGCTTAAAATTATTCAGGCAGCGGAGTATGATATTGAGCGTGCCCAGAGAGGCATTATTTATATTGATGAAATTGATAAAATCACCAGAAAATCCGAAAATCCTTCTATTACCAGAGACGTGTCCGGCGAAGGCGTGCAGCAGGCGCTTCTGAAAATTCTGGAAGGGACCGTGGCAAGCGTTCCACCTCAGGGCGGAAGGAAGCATCCCCAGCAGGAACTGATTCAGATTGACACCACCAATATTCTGTTTATCTGCGGAGGCGCTTTTGAAGGTCTGGACAAAATCGTGGAAAACAGAATGGATCAGAAGTCCATGGGATTTAATGCGGAGATTGCAGACAAAAGAGAAAAAAATCTGGGAGTTATCCTGAAACAGGCATTGCCTCAGGATTTTGTAAAGTTCGGTCTGATTCCGGAGTTTGTAGGGCGTGTGCCGGTAACCGTTTCACTGGAAGCCCTGGACAAAAATGCCCTGATGCGTATTTTGAAAGAACCCAGAAATTCTCTGATTCGCCAGTACGAAGCGCTGTTTGAGCTGGACGGCGTGGCCCTGACTTTTGAGGAGGAGGCTATTGAGGCAATTGCGGAAAAATCCCTGAAACGAAAAACAGGCGCAAGAGGACTGCGCGCAATCGTGGAAAAGGTACTGATGGATCTGATGTACCGGGTACCTTCCGACGAGTCCATTACCCACTGCCATATTACAAAGGCAGCAGTGGAAAATGAACAGGAAGTGGAGATTGCATTTGGCAGTGAGAGCAAATCTGCCTGAGGAGAGAAGAGATAAAATGAAGGAAGCGTACAGAAAAATTCCGGCAGTGGCACTTCGGGGAATGACTATCCTCCCCGGTATGGTGGCACATTTTGATGTGAGCAGAAGTAAGTCTGTCCGGGCAGTGGAAACGGCCATGATGGAAGATCAGACGGTATTTCTGGTGACTCAGAAGCACATTGAAAAAGAAGAACCGGAACTGGAAGATTTATATACCATCGGAATTATTGTGGTAATCAAGCAGGTCATCAAATTGCAGAATAATGTGGTTCGGGTGCTGGTAGAAGGCGAGACACGGGCCAGTCTGATTTCCCTGGAACAGGAGGAATACCTCAAAGCTGAGGTAGAACCCTTAAGCCGGGAGGAAGAACTTCTTCCGGTGGAAATTCAGGAGGCCATGATACGGGGCATACAGGAAACCTTTACCCGTTACTGCCTGCTGAATCCCAAACACGGGAAAGAAATTGCCAGACAGATGGCGGAAATATCCGAGCTGGAAAAGCTGTTAGACTACATTGGAAATAATCTGCCGGTGGGTTATGAGGAAAAACAGAAGATTCTGGAGGCAGATTCCATTCAGGAGCGGTATGAAACACTGATGATTATTTTGTTGAATGAAATCAACATTATACAGATTAAAACGGAGTTTCAGACCAAAGTAAAGGAAAAAGTAGATAAAAATCAGAAAGAATATATTCTGCGGGAGCAGATGAAGCTGATTCGGGAAGAGCTGGGAGAGGATAACACCATATCCGAAGCAGAGCATTACCTGGAAGAAACAGAAAAGCTCAATGCAGAACCGGAAGTAAAGGAAAAGCTGGAAAAAGAAGTGGAACGATTTAAAAATGTTTCGCTGAATTCCTCAGAAAGTGCAGTGATTCGCGGTTATATAGAGACGCTTCTGGAACTGCCCTGGAACAGGGCGTCCAAAGACAATCGGAATCTGGAAGATGCGGAGCGTATTCTGAACGAAGACCATTACGGTATGGAAAAAGTCAAGGAGCGTATGCTGGAATTTCTGGCGGTGCGGAACCTGACAAAGAAAGGCGACAGCCCCATTATCTGCCTTGCAGGACCTCCCGGAACGGGCAAAACCAGTATTGCCCGTTCCGTTGCCCGTGCACTGGATAAAAAGTATGTGCGTATCAGCCTTGGCGGCGTTCGGGATGAGGCGGAAATCCGGGGCCACAGAAAGACCTATGTGGGAGCCATGCCAGGAAGAATCGCCAATGGTCTGAAAAATGCCGGTGTAAAAAATCCTCTGATGCTGCTGGATGAGATTGACAAAATAAGCAGCGATTACAAAGGCGATACGTCTTCTGCTCTGCTGGAGGTACTGGACAGTGAGCAGAACAGCAAATTTCGGGACCATTATGTGGAACTTCCGCTGGATTTGTCAGAAGTTCTTTTTATTGCAACAGCCAATTCCCTGCAGAATATTCCCAAACCTCTGCTGGATCGTATGGAAATTATTGAGGTCAGCAGCTATACGGAAAATGAAAAAGCACATATTGCCAGGGAGCACCTGATTGCCAAACAGATGGAGAAAAACGGCCTGAAAGAGGGGCAGCTTACCATCAGCGATCATGCACTGGAGCATCTGATCAGCGGTTATACCAGGGAAGCGGGAGTCCGGAATCTGGAACGTAAAATCGGGGAAATCTGCCGGAAAGCAGCCAGAGAGATTTATCAGAAAAATAAAAAAACGGTCAAAGTAACGGACAGCAGGCTGGAAAAGCTGCTGGGAAAAGAAAAATATAATTATGATCTGGTAAATGAGACAGATGAAATCGGAATTGTAAGAGGACTGGCCTGGACAAGCGTGGGAGGCGATACCCTCCAGATTGAAGTAAATATTATGCCGGGGAAGGGAGAATTCCAGCTTACCGGGCAGTTAGGCGATGTGATGAAGGAGTCAGCCCGGACAGGAATCAGTTATATCCGTTCTGTCAGCGAAAATTACGGAATTGACAAAGAATTTTTTCAGGAATGGGATATTCACATTCACATTCCGGAAGGAGCAGTACCAAAGGACGGTCCCTCTGCGGGAATTACCATGGCCACCGCTATGCTTTCCGCCATCACCAAACGGAAAGTCCGCAAGGATGTGGCCATGACAGGAGAGATTACGCTGCGGGGAAGGGTGCTTCCCATCGGCGGCCTGAAAGAAAAGATACTGGCGGCCAGAAATGCAGGAATCCGTACTATCTGCGTGCCGGAAAAGAATGAGCCGGATGTGGCGGAAATTGCGCAGGAAATTAAAAAAGGCCTGGAAATTGTGTTTGTGGAAAACATGGAGCAGGTATTGGAGGCAGCCCTTCTGCCGGAATAAAGATTCTGTTTATAAATTAGTCTGAAAGAGAGAATAGTATGGTTATTAAATCAGCAGAACTGGAAACAGTATGCGGAATTACAAGTAAACTGCCGGACACAGACAGGCCGGAAGTGGCTTTTGCAGGCAAATCCAATGTGGGAAAATCGTCCCTGATTAACGGACTGATGAACCGGAAGGCTCTGGCGAGAACCTCTGCCCAGCCGGGAAAAACCCAGACCATCAATTACTATAATATTAACAGCTGTATTTATCTGGTGGATCTGCCAGGGTATGGATATGCAAAAGTGTCTCCCAGGGAGAAAGAAAAATGGGGACAGATGATTGAAAATTATCTGCATACTTCCAGACAGCTTCAGGTGGTATTTCTGCTGATTGATATCCGCCATGAACCTTCCGCCAACGACAGGCAGATGTATGACTGGATTGTCTATCAGGGATTTGATCCTGTTATCATAGCAACGAAGCTGGATAAGATTAACCGAAGCCAGGTGCAGAAGCATGTAAAGATGATCCGCAATGGCCTGCAGCTGAAGGAAGGTACGCCGGTGTTCCCCTACTCTGCTCAGACCAGACAGGGACGGGAAGAAATATGGAATTTTATAGACGAAATACCGGAAGTTGCCAGGGTACTTGCAGAAAATCTGCCGGCGCCTGGCAAAAATGCAGGAAAACCTGCAAAATCTGGAGGAAAACGTGAAAAGAAATAAATATCTGTTTGTATTTTGCATGCTGCTTGCCATTACCTTGGCAGGCGGTATTTTTACGAGGATCTATATGAGTCTGGAGGAGCAGACAGCGGAGGATGGAAAACTGGGGGTTGTGACCTCCTTTTATCCCATCTATATTGCCGCTGTAAATATTGTGGGAGACAGCGATGGGGTATGGCTGGAAAACTTAAGCGAGCCTCAAACCGGATGTCTGCACGACTATCAGCTCACACCTCAGGATATGATATTATTATCAAAGGCAGATTTATTTTTAGTAAACGGAGGCGGAATAGAAGGATTTCTGACAGAAGCAGGAGAAAACTGTCCGGCTCTTAAAGTGAAGGAGGCAACGGAGGGAGTGGAGCTGCTGGAGGAATATGGCAGCGGCTTTCATCCGGAAGAACATTCGGCACAGGAAGAAATTCACATACAGGAGGATCATATTCACGGAACAGAGAACGCTCATGGGTGGATGGATACCGGAAGATACCTGCAGATGGTCCGGAATATGGCAGACGCCATCAGTCAGATGGACCAGGAACATGCCAGGCTCTACCAGGAACATGCAGATAGCTACTGTGCAAAAGTTACCGGGCTGACAGAACGTATTACAGGGCTGAGACAGAAGCTGGAAGAAAAGGGAAAAGCAGCGGGAGGGACAGAAAAGGGCAATTCCTCCTCAGAATCCCTCAATGTGATTATTTTCCATGAGGCTTTCGCCTATGTGGCGGAAGAACTGGGTTTAAATGTGGTGTATTGTCTGAATCTGGATGAAGAGCGTCAGGTCAGCGCCGGAGAACTTGCCGATTTACTGGAGGAAATCCAGGAACACCAGGTTTCTGTGATTCTGGCAGAAGAACAGTATGGCAGGAAGCTGGGAGAAACGGTGGAATCGGAGACAGACTGCCAGGTATATTATCTGGATACCCTGGTGAGAGGCGGGTACGAGAAGGACAGTTACCTGGAAGCTATGGAGAAAAACATTGAGGTGCTGGAACAGGCGGACTGGTAAGTTGTCAGAAGAACAGGAGGACGGAAATTGCGGAAAATGATAAAACCCTGCGGGCTGCATTGCATTAAGGTAAAGCATCTGGGCGTAACCCTGGGCAGCCAGGTTATTCTGGAGGATATTAATCTGCATATTCACTGCGGCAGCCTGAATGCGGTAATCGGACGCAACGGCGCCGGAAAGTCCACTTTAATCCGGGCTGTTCTGGGGGAAATGGCCCATACGGGAAACATAGAGTTCAAAGACCGGGAAAACGGCAGGATTCAGAAAATGAAAATTGGTTATGTGCCCCAGTCTTTAAATGTGGAAAAGCAAACGCCTGTCAGTGTCTATGACATGATCGCTTCCTACCAGAGCAGCGCACCGGTATTTCTGAGGAAAAGCAGAAAAGTAAAAGAGAAGATTCTGGAACATCTGAACATTTTTCAGGCGGAGCATTTGCTGGATAAGCAGGTGTGCAATCTGTCCGGCGGAGAGCTGCAGCGGGTGCTGCTGTCCATGGCGGTGATGGATTCTCCCAACCTGCTTTTACTGGACGAGCCGGTGTCCGGGATGGATCAGAATGGAATGGAGCTTTTTTACCGGACGATTTATCAGCTGAAAGAAGCGTATGATCTGGCTGTAATCCTGATTTCCCATGACCTGGAGTATGTCAGAAAGTATGCTGATAAAGTGATTCTTCTTGACAAAACAGTGCTGAAACAGGGAAGTGTGAAGGAAGTATTCCAGAGCAGGGAATTTGCCGGAGTGTTTCATACAGGGGAAGAACCATTCATGAAACAGGAGGGTTCCCGGCAGGAACCGGAGGCAGTTTCCGGTGTGTGCCAAAGTGATGTAAACGGCAGTAAGTCTTAATGGAAAAGGAGGAAAACAGATGGAGATTTTCTCCTGGCTTAAGTATGATTTTATGAAATATGCCTTTCTGGCGGTGCTGATTATTACGCCTCTGTTCGGATTGATGGGAACTATGATCGTCAATCGGAAAATGGCTTTTTTTTCCGATGCACTGGGCCATTCCGCATTGACGGGAATTGCTGTGGGCGTGATATTCGGCGTGGAAAATACCAGTATCTCCATGGTGGTGTTTGCTGTGGTGTTTGCCCTGTGTTTAAATCAGATCAGCAGCCGGATAGCGGCGTCCACTGATACGGTGATTTCCGTATTTTCCTCCTGCAGTGTTGCCCTGGGTCTGGCGATTCTGTCAAAGGGAGGGAATTTCAGCAAATATTCCGGTATTCTGGTGGGGGATATTCTGAGTATTACACCGCAGGAAATATTATATCTTGTTTTGATTTTTATAATTACCCTTATATTCTGGCTGTTTGGATTTAACAGTCTGCTGGCAGTGAGTTTAAACCGCACTCTGGCGGCAAGCCGGCGTATTCCCGTTGCCTGGATGGAAAACCTTTTTGCAGTCCTGACGGCATTAATCGTTATGGTTTCCATCAAATGGGTGGGAATTCTGATTATCAATGCTCTGTTGATTCTTCCGGCAGCCTCTGCCCGGAACATATCTGAAAATATGCGGGAGTATCATTTCCTGTCCCTTTTGTTTTCCCTGTTTTCCGGCATACTGGGCCTGATTATTTCCTACTTTGTAAATGTGGCCACCGGGCCTTCCATTGTGATTATTGCTTCTGTGATTTATTTTTCCACTTATATGTGGGGCAGGAAATATAATGTATGAGTATGGACAGGGGACTGTCTTTACGAAGGTGGATTCCTGTGGTAAAATAGCAGCAGAGACAGGAAGGAATGGCTTTGCAGCAGAGCCTGCTGTCACCTGAATCTGACAGAATAAGAATTATAAATACAAGAATTAAAAATTAAATATAAAATTAATAATACAGAAAGGAAGCGCAAAAGCGCAGAAAACATGAGTGAAAAAATTTTAGCAGTAGCAGCAGGACATGAAATTACAGAGCAGGAGCTGAACAATCTGATTCGCAATTATCCCCCGGAGCAGCAGATTTACATGTCAGATCCCAGGGCAAAACAGCAGGTACTGGATCAGCTGATTGCCTTCCATCTGTTTTATAAGATGGCAGTGGAAGAAGGGATTACAGAGTCTCAGGAATACCAGGAGCTGGTGGCGAAAGTAAAAGTGGAGCTGGCCAGCCATATGGCTGCAACCAGTGTGGTTGAAAGCATTCAGGTAACGGAAGCGGAAGAAAAAGAATATTACGAGAAGCATATGGAACAGTTTCAGGAGAAAGCCCAGGTAAGGGCCAGACATATTCTGGTGGATACCAGACAGCAGGCTGAAAGTGTCAGTCAGGAGCTGGAGCAGGGACTGGATTTTGCAGAAGCGGCAGAGAAATATTCCACCTGTCCTTCCAGGGAAAAGGGAGGCGATCTGGGATACTTTACCAGAGGGCAGATGGTGCCGGAATTTGAAAAGGCAGCTTTTGAGGGAGAGATCGGAAAGTTAATCGGTCCGGTGGAAACCCAGTTTGGCTGTCACCTGATTCTGGTGGAAGATAAGAAGGAAGGCTCTGTAAAGCCTTTCGATCAGGTACAGGAGCAGATTCATCAGCAGGTAATTCAGACCAGGCAGCAGGCAGCCTATGATGAAAAAGTAAAAGAGCTGGAAGCAGCTTACGGTGTGGAACGAAAACAGGGAGTGATAGATTGAAGCAGTCGACAAAATACTGGAAGATACTGGTAAATTTGCTGGTGGCAGTGTTTACCATTGTCTGCCTCTGTGTTATTTTTCCAAAAATACTGGTATTTTTCATGCCCTTTGTGGTTGGCTGGATTATTTCCATGATTGCCAATCCACTGGTGCGTTTTCTGGAAAGAAAAGTAAAAATTGTAAGAAAGCACAGCTCCATGATGATTATTATCGGAGTGCTGGCGGCAGTCATCGGGCTTGGTTATCTGGCTGTTTCCCGGCTGGTGGTGGAAACGGGGAACCTGATTTCCAGCCTTCCGGAAATTTATGAGAATTTTCAGGCAGATTTTCAGGAAATCGGAGAAAACCTGCAGGTGTTTTATGACAGGCTTCCCAAAGATATGCAGGAAGATATTAATGAGGTGACTTCTGAACTGGCAGGATATGTGGGCGGACTGGTGCAGGCCATAGGAGAGCCCACCTTTGAGGCGGCGGGCAACTTTGCCAAAAATGTGCCGGGAACGCTGATAGCCATTATTATGAGCATTCTTTCCGCCTATTTTTTTACAGCGGAGCGGGACGCCATACTGGCTGAAATTAAGAAAAATGTGCCTTCCGGCATCTGGAACCGGGTTGCCGGAGTGATTCAGGATTTAAAACGGGTGGTAGGCGGTTATTTCAAAGCACAGTTTAAAATCATGGGAGTGGTCTATGTACTGCTGGTTATCGGGCTGTTTATCCTGAAGGTCAACTATCTTTTGCTGGTGGCTTTTATCATTGCCTTTCTGGACATGCTTCCCTTTTTTGGAACAGGAACGGTACTGGCCCCCTGGGCTGTCATTAAAATTCTGTCGGGAGACTACCGGATGGCGGTGGGCCTGATTATCCTTTACGCGGTAACTCAGGTGGTGCGGCAGGTGATTCAGCCGAAAATTGTGGGAGATACCATTGGTATGAATCCTCTGGCAACGCTCTTTTTCATGTACATCGGATATAAGATCAGCAGCATTGTGGGTATGATTATTGCAGTCCCCGTGGGCATGATTCTGATTAACCTGTACCAGGCAGGTGTGTTTGACAATCAGATCCGATGCATACGGGAACTGGTGAATGATATCAATGAATTTCGTAAATTTTAGCGGTGCCGGGCCTGTTATTTTCTGCGCAGAAGCAGAAACAGCGCGCCTGATGCCATCACAGACTGGCTTAACAGAAGTCCCCACAGGTAACCCTTAATACCGGCGGCAGGGATAACGTACAGGACAAATCCAATGCGTATGCCCAGTCCCATAATGTTTAAAAAGAAGGTGGAAGTGGTTTTTCCAAGACCGTTTAAAATACTGTGCAGGGTGGTGGAAAGGTACAGGAAAGGACAGATCCAGCCCAGGATCACAATAAAAGTTCCGGCCAGCTCATTTCCAAAGAGAAATGGGCCCATCCACCGGCCCAGAAACAGGAACATCATGGTACATCCGAAGCCCAGCAGAAGGCTGTAGAAGCAGGTGCGTTTAATCAGGGTCAGGATATAGCCGTGTTCCTTCTTTTCCTGTGCTTCCGCAATGGCCGGAAGAAGCATGACAGATACGGAATTGGTGAGCACGGAAGGAAACAGCACCATGGGCAGGGCCATACCTGTCAGAATACCGTAGACGCTTAAGGATTCGGAGGTGGAGTAGCCGAACTGGCGAAGCTGTCCTGGAATCATGACAGCTTCCATGCTCTGAAGAATATTTACCAGAACCCGGTTGGCGCTTAGGGGAAGAGACATGAAAAATATCTGTCTCATGGCTCCAAGGTGGCTGCCCTGGTTCTTTTTTCTGCGCAGAAAACTGACGGAAAAAAGAACTGCGGCAAGTTCTCCGGCCACCATGCCCCACATCACAAGGTTCAGAGAGATAGCCCCGTGTTTTTCCATGGAAATTTCAAAAAAAAGCCATACGCCGGCCACCCGGACAAACTGTTCCAGCAGCTGGGAGGCCGCGGGTACAAATGTTTTTTTCAGACCGTAAAAATAGCCGTTGATACAGGAATGGATGGCGGCAAAAGGAATGGTGAGGGAGAGAATCTGAAGGAGCGGGGCGCACCGGGGCTCCTCCAGAAATTCCGTGGCAATCCGGTTCGAAAACCGGTATAAAAATATCGTGCAGGCAAAGGCAAGGGACAGAGACAGCATAAGGCCCGCAGTCAGATAACACTTTTCATTGTGAAAGGATTTCCGGCAGAAAGAAGAGCCTTTATCACGGTTGCAGCCGGAACTGGCAGCCTGGGCCACAAACCGGGAAATGGCGGTCTGTATGGCGGAGGAAGTCAGAGAAATGGTAAGGATATGAATGGGAAAAGTAAGCTGGTAAATTCCCATTCCCTCAGCACCAATCCTCTGGGAAAGGAATATTCTATAAAAAAAGCCAATAAGCCGGGAAAGAAGTCCCGACAGGGTCAGAAGCAGTGTTCCGGTAATCAGCGGATGGCTGCGCAGAGATTTAAAATTCATAATGCCTCCAGGGAAAAATTCAGGATTATTTCAGTCTATGTACTGAAACGGGGAAAAATGCATGGGGAGCGGCAGTTGGGCCCTCCGCCCCATGGGCGCCTTTTCATACCGGTATGACCCGGCCCTTTTACAGCGCAGGTCAGAAGGGCTGCCGCATGGAAAATCACATGGAAAAAGAAACTTGACAGAGGGAGAAAAACGTGGTACTATGCGTTTGTGACAAATCCCGACTAAAACACTCGGAATTTAGAGGTGATAGGTTGAAATTATCTACAAAAGGAAAATATGGGCTGCGGGCCTTTATTGATCTGGCAGTCTGGGGAGAGGAAAAGCCGGTTGCTCTGAACAGCATTGCGGAGCGGCAGGAGATTTCCGTCAGCTATCTGGAACAGCTTATGGCAAAGCTGAAGAAAGCAGGGCTGGTAAAAAGCCTCCGGGGCGTCAATGGCGGATATACCGTTGCAAAACCTGTGGAAGAGATTTCCGTGGGAGATGTTTTAAGAGCTTTGGAGGGAGATCTGACTCCGGTGGAATGCGCCGGAATTGACAGTAACCGGCAGTGCAGCAGTTCCGCCCAGTGCGTCAGCAAAATTGTCTGGAAGCGTATCAATGACAGTATCAACGATACGGTGAACAGCATTTATATAGGAGAACTGGTAAAGGAAAGTAAAAGGCAGATTTAATTTAAGTAACAGAGGTGGGAAATATGGGAAAAATGATATATCTGGATAATGCGGCAACAACCAGGACAGCACCGGAAGTAGTGGAAGCAATGCTTCCGTATTTTTCGGAATTTTACGGAAATGCATCAACCGTTTATGAATTTGGCGGAAAGAGCAGAGAAGCGGTGTCAAAAGCAAGGGAAACCATTGCAAAGGCCATCGGCGCCAGAGACAATGAGATTTATTTTACCGCCGGAGGAAGCGAGGCTGACAACTGGGCCATCAAGGCTGCAGCGGAAGCGTATAAGGATAAGGGAAAGCATATTATTACCAGTAAAATTGAACATCATGCAGTGCTCCATACCTGCCAGTGGCTGGAGCAGAACGGATTTGAGGTCACATATCTGGATGTGGATGAATTCGGCGTGGTGAAGCTGGAAGAACTGAAAAAGGCCATACGGCCGGATACCATTCTGATTTCCATTATGTTTGCCAATAATGAAATCGGAACCATAGAGCCTGTGGCAGAGATTGGGAAAATTGCCAGAGAGCACGGAGTGACATTTCACACCGATGCGGTACAGGCATTCGGACAGGTGCCCATTGATGTGGATGCCCTGAATATTGATATGTTAAGCAGCAGCGGCCACAAACTGAACGGTCCGAAAGGCATTGGATTCCTCTATATCCGAAAAGGAATCAAAATCCGTTCTTTTGTCCACGGAGGCGCTCAGGAGCGGAAACGCCGGGCCGGTACGGAGAATGTGCCGGGAATCGTGGGATTTGGAAAAGCTGTGGAGCTGGCAGTGGTCAGCATGAAGGAGCGCACCGGGAAGGAACAGGAACTGCGGGATTACCTGATTGACCGGGTGATGAAAGAAGTTCCCTATACCAGGGTAAACGGAGACAGAACCAGCCGTCTGCCCAACAACGTGAATTTCTGTTTCCAGTTTGTGGAAGGAGAGTCTCTGCTGATTATGCTGGATATGAAGGGAATCTGCGGTTCTTCCGGTTCTGCATGTACGTCCGGTTCCCTGGACCCCTCTCATGTACTGCTGGCCATCGGCCTGCCTCATGAGATTGCCCATGGCTCTCTGCGGCTGACTCTGGGAGCAGATACCACAAAAGAAGATATTGACTACACTGTGGAGGCAATTAAGGAAATCGTAAACCAGCTGCGGGAAATGTCTCCCTTATATGAAGATTATAAGAAACACAACAGTTAAAATAAGTATCCGGAGGAGAAAACAATGTATAGTGAAAAAGTAATGGATCATTTTAAAAATCCCAGAAATGTAGGAGAGATTGAAAATGCCAGCGGCGTGGGAACTGTGGGAAACGCCAAATGCGGTGATATTATGCGTATTTTTCTGGATATAGATGACAGCGGAATTATCCAGGACGTAAAATTTAAAACCTTTGGCTGCGGTGCGGCTGTGGCAACCAGTTCCATGGCCACAGAACTGGTGAAAGGCAAAACCATACAGGAAGCGTTGCAGGTAACCAATAAGGCGGTAATGGAGGCACTGGACGGGCTTCCTCCGGTAAAAGTACATTGTTCCCTGTTGGCAGAAGAAGCCATTCATGCGGCTCTCTGGGATTATGCGGAGAAAAACGGAATTCAGATTGAAGGGCTGGAAAAGCCAAAAAATGATATCAGCGAGGAAGAAGAGGAAGAGGACTACTGAAATTTATGGAAAAAAAGAAAGTAGCAGTGGGAATGTCCGGCGGCGTGGATTCTTCGGTGGCAGCCTGGCTTTTAAAAGAACAGGGATATGAAGTTATTGGCGTTACCATGCAGATCTGGCAGCAGGAATCGGAGCAGGTGCAGGAAGAGCAGGGTGGCTGCTGCGGCCTGTCCGCAGTGGAGGATGCCAGACGGGTGGCGGCAATGCTGGATATTCCTTATTATGTCATGAATTTCAGGGCTGAGTTTCAGAAAAATGTGATAGACTATTTTACAGAAGAGTATCTGAGAGGACATACCCCCAATCCCTGTATTGCCTGCAACCGTTATGTGAAATGGGAAGCATTGTTAAAGCGCAGTATGGCCATCGGCGCAGACTATATTGCTACCGGTCATTATGCCAGAATCCGGCAGCTTCCCAATGGAAGGTTTGCATTGCAGAAATCGGCTGCGGAAGGGAAAGACCAGACGTATGCACTGTATAATCTGACCCAGCAGCAGCTTGCCCGTACCCTGATGCCGGTGGGAGATTATACCAAACAGGAAATCCGTGCCATGGCGGAAAAAATCGGACTTCGGGTTGCAGATAAACCGGACAGCCAGGAAATCTGTTTTATTCCGGATCAGGATTATGCCGGTTTCATTGAGCGGGAAAGAAAGGGAGCTGTGCCTCCTCCGGGAAATTTTGTCACAGAAGATGGAAAGGTGCTGGGCCGGCACAAAGGAATCACCCACTATACCATCGGCCAGCGCAAAGGCCTGGGAATTGCCCTGGGGGTTCCGGTATTTGTGACGGAGCTTCGGACAGAGACCAACGAGGTGGTGCTGGGCACCAATGACCAGGTATTCGGAACGGAGCTTTACGGGGACAGGCTGAACTTTATGTCTATCCCGGAACTTTACGGGGAACTGGAAGTAACGGCCAAAATCCGTTATAATCACAAAGGAGCGCCCTGTACCATTCAAAAAGCAGGAGATGACAGAGTATTCTGCCGGTTCCATGAACCGGTGCGGGCCATTACACCAGGACAGGCAGTTGTATTTTATGATGGAGATATTGTAGCAGGCGGCGGAACTATTTTATAGTTCCGTTTTTTTGTCTTTCTACAGAAACTGAATCATACACATGTCATAGATGATACTGTCATCTCCATGTTATCTGCATTTACTTTCTGTTGTCCTGGGTGTTGCGTTAATGCATGAATCGCTGTATTATTCATTCTGTGAGAATTATTTGATAATTTCCGAAAGACAGGAGAGGCATTCAGTGCATTTTGAATTGTAGTACCTTGCTTTTGGCTTGTATTGCTGATGGGTTATTTGCACCTTGGATTTTATTCATTGATCCTGTATATTTCGAAATATTACCCATATCTAAAACTCTTTTTTGTGCCTGCCATGAACTATGGCTACATATGGCAATTATTTTTCTTTTAATTTAGAAGTTTCGTTTCCTCAATCAACAAATCATATTCAGGAAATTATTGAGGTCAGTCTCCCGGTTTTTCATATACATGGGGGTATGCCTTCTTGCCGAAGCAAACATATCATCTGAACAGAGAATGGTTACGTTGTAAGAATAAATTGAGGATATAAAGAGCAACATGTACAGATATCACAGGTACACAGCAGGAAAAGTGAACTTGAAAGAAAGCAGATTTGATAGTATACTGATAGAAACAGAAGAGAGGACGGAAATATGCCGAAGAAAAAGAAGGAATTAAAACCTGCCACAGTTTTAAAAGATTACTGGCGGGACAACGGGCAGTTTGCAGACCTTTTTAATGCAGTGCTGTTTGACGGAGAATCGGTAATTCATCCGGATGAGCTGGAGGAAGAAGATACGGATGAATCCATAGTGACAGAGCATAAAGAGTATGCAAGAACCGTGGAAGCATTTCGGGATAATATCAAAATTCAGAAAATATCGTCGGTTTCCGGAGTACAGTTTGTGCTGCTGGGGCTGGAGCATCAGGAACATATCCATTATGCCATGCCAATGAGGATTATGGGGTATGATTACAGTGCCTATAAGAAACAGTATGACAGGAATGCCAGACGTTATAAATCATCTGAAGGGATGGATAAAGATGAGTATCTTTCCAGGATGAAACGGGCAGACAGGTTTACACCGGTGATTACGGTTCTGATTTATTATGGGGAGAAACCCTGGGACGGGGCACTGTCTCTGCACGGTATCCTTGATATACCGGAAAGGATGAAACCTTATGTCAATGATTACAGGATTACGCTTGTGGAAGCAGGGAAAAGCAGGTTAAAGCTGCACAATATGAATAATGTGGATTTTTTCAGTCTGCTGGAAATAATGAATAATAAGGAGAAGCCTCTGGCGGAGACCAGGGAAACAGCTATTGCATATGCAAGAGGGCACAAAGTAGAACCTTCCGTTATAATGGCTGTGATGAGTGCAGCCAGCTGCAACATAGACTATAATATCCTGGAACAGGGAGGAGAGACGGATATGTGGACAATATTTGAAGAAACAAAAAGAGAAGGAAGAGAAGAAGGCCTTATAGAAGGAAGAGAAAAAGGCCTTATAGAAGGAAAAAAAGAAATGATTTTTACCATGCTGGAAGCAGGCTATGCCTGTGAAGAGGTTGCCAGGATTTCCGGGATGACGGAGAGCGAAATCCGGAAGATGGAAAAAGAATCAGAATATTGCTGAAAAGAGTATAAAGAGCAGAACAATCATTCAAACGGTATAATTCTAAGGAGTGTTTCTGAGCGTTCAGGGACAGGGCATACTGAAAAATTAAAAGGAATATAAATAATGATAAAAGTGAACCTGTTTTCAAACAGAAAAATTTCTGTTTGAAAACAGTATTAAAAACAATGTTGATAAAAATAGTATAAAAAGTTGTTGACAGTGGACAGAGAAAAGAGATAAAATAATTATATCAAAATTATAGAACCTGAAAAGAACGATTCCGGAGTGTATGTGCCGGAATCGTTCTTTTTGGGTATTTCATAGATGTATTGTAATCCTACATGAAGCGGAAAATTTGAGAAAGTATGAAGTGGAAAAGGGTTCTGAATCGTGTTATAATATAGTAGAATTTATAAATTTACAGATGGGATCAGGTAAGACATATGAAAAAAGAATCAATCACAGTAAGATTTTTGTATAAAACACCCCCTGGACGCTTATGTCTGAAACTGCTGACACGTCCTTTTATATCCAGAACAGCCGGAAGATTTCTGGATTCCAGGCTGTCCTGGTGGCTGGTTCCCCTGTTTATCAGAAAACATGGGATAGATATGAGCGAATATGAGAAAAAGTACCGTACATTCAATGATTTTTTTACAAGAAAACGGTTTATGAAAGAGATAGATATTACGCCGGAACATCTGATCAGCCCCTGTGACGGCTGGCTGAGTGTGTATCCGGTCAGTGAGGAACAGACGTATCAGATTAAGCATATTGAGTATCGGCTGGAAGATCTTTTGAAAAGCCGGAAGCTGGCGAAACAGTTTTCCGGCGGAACCTGTCTGATTTTCCGGCTGACCCCGCAGAATTACCACCGCTACTGTTATGTCAGCGACGGTACGGTAACAAGAAACAGGGTAATTCCGGGAAAGCTCCACTGTGTGCGTCCCACAGCCTGCGAAGCCTTTCCTGTATTTGCGGAAAACAGCAGAGAATATGTCCAGATTCATACGCCCAAATTCGGGACTGTGATTCAAATGGAAATCGGGGCCATGATGGTGGGGAAAATTCACAATTACCCCAGAGAAGGAAAGGTATTTCAGGGGGAAGAAAAAGGATATTTTGAGTTCGGCGGTTCCACCATACTTCTGCTGCTGGAAAAAGACCGGCTGGAGGTAAAACCGGAGATTCTTAAAAACAGTTGCAGCGGGCTGGAAACAGAAATCCGTCTGGGCGAGCTGGCAGGGGTCTGTCCCGTAACGGAGGTGGAACTATGAATGAGCTGGAAAAGTGTATGGCAGGGGAATATTATAACTGCCATGACAGGATTTTTCTGGATTTTAAAGCCAGGGCAAGGGAACTGCTGCAGGAATACAATACCCTTGCATATGAACAGAAAGATTCAGACAGAGGGTAGTTCCCATTACGGCCCCTGTTCCCTTCCAGCCTGTTCCCGGTAAACTTTCGGTGTACATCCCGTCCGTTTTTTGAACATTCGACTGAAATAATATACATCCGGAACACCGCATTTTTCTGCAATTATCTTAATGGGAAAATCCGTAGCCACCAGCAGTTTTTTGGCCAGCTCTACCCGCTGGCGGTTGACATAATCAGTCAGGGGAATCCCCACCTCCCGTTTAAACAGGGTGGACAGGTAGCTGGCATTTACATTCAGCAGTTCTGCCATGGCATTCAGACTCAGATCCAGGGTAAGATCAGTGCTGATCCAGGTCATGACCTTCCGGGTGAGCAGAGAGTAATCCCGGAGGGTATATTTGCGCACCATGCGGCAGTAATTGCGCACAAGCTGCAGTTGGATGGCGCTGCACTGGGCTTTGCTGGAAGACTGCTCAATCAGCTTCACATTCTGGTTGGAATGGGCGTCAATATGAATGGGATGAACGCCGGCCTGTTCGACAGTTTTGCGCAGCAGCGTATTAAAGGAAATGGCGTAATCCTTGCTGTCCCTGAGACTGCAGGGCAGCCGGTAAGGCAGATTACGTCCGGTCAGGCTGGATATAATGTTCAGTGCCCTGGTTTCATTGCCGCTGGCCACTGCGTCCAGAATCTGATTTTCAATTCCATATCGTTCTTCAATCATCCGGATATTCATCCGGGAATCTTCTGTATTACTGTAGTGGGCATAGGTTTCATACCAGCTGTCCATGTCATTAAAATCATTAAATATAATTTCGTACTGGTTTTCGCCAAAGAGATAATTTCCAAGAGTAAGAAAAATATTGTTGTAAACAGTGGGAGAGGGAAAACAGGTCAGCCGCAGATAAAAGCCCTGCAGGACTGGCTGCTGTCTTTCCGGAATTTTCATTTTCCGAAACACCTCTTTCAGCCGGGAGGGCGGCATTTCCTCCAACAGCACAGGGCCGCAGATCATCAGTCCGGGGCTGTCCGGAATGCGCAGAATTGTGTAAATGCAGTGCAGGGTGTCTTTCAGATAGTATATGGTATTTTCTTTCAGTTTATCCAGATAGCTTTGTATAAAATCATGTTCGTGATTTTCCAGAATAGTGGAACGAAGGCCGAAATCCAGCCAGGAATAATCCTCGCAGGGCAGGGTGATACAGTGAACCGGAATGGTGTTATTTTTCAGCAAATCCTGCACAAAAGACAGCAATATCTGCTCCATGATTTTCAACCTCTTTTCTCATTCATTTCTCTGGAACTTACCGGAACGCCGACGACGTTTTCTCAAATGTTATCCGCATAAATTTTATATATTTTTGCACATTTTTCAGGTGAAATCAACGCAACATAAAAATAATGCAAAAAATACCAAAAATCGTATCTCGTCAGAAAAAGTAAAGATAAGTAAGATGTATTCTGTACATAAACGACAAAGAATGACAGAAAAATCCAGTATTAATTGTAAAAAGTAACGTATAAAAAACGCCTCATCTGGAAAAATATTGTAGAAAATAAAAAGGAGGAACCATATGCGAAACATTATCAATCTGAATGGGGAGTGGAAATTTTCAAAAGAAAACAAAAAACTCCCGGAAGTGATGCCGGAAGGATGGGAATCAGTGGAGCTGCCCCACACCTGGAATGCTGTGGACGGTCATGACGGAAATGGCAGTTACGACAGAGGATGCTACTGGTATGCCAGAACCTTTGAGACACCCAGGCAGCCTCTGAAAGGAGGGCGTATTTTCCTTGAAATTCTGGCGGCAGGACAGCAGGCCACCGTGTATGTGAATGGGAAGGGGGAATATTATCACGAAGGAGGCTACTCCATCTTCCGGGCGGATATCACAGACGCCTGCAAAGAAGAAGGGGAAAATCTGCTGACCATAGCCTGCAGCAATGAAAATAAAAGCAGCGTCTATCCTCAGTCTGCGGATTTTACTTTTTACGGAGGCCTTTACCGGGGCGTAAATTTAATCAGTGTGCCAGAGGCTCATTTTGACCTGGAGCATTGGGGCAGCAGCGGATTTATGGTGACTCCCAGGCCGGATGGCAGAGGAGGAGCGGAATTTAAGCTGGAATCCTGGCCGGTGAACGTGGATGAGAATTTCACAGTTCAGTACAGTATCAGGGATGCGCAGGGCAGAGAAGTGGCAAACGCAGTGCGTCCCGCAGACAGCACGGAAGTAAAAATTTATGTACCGGATGTAACCCTGTGGGACTGCGGCAATCCATATCTGTATACTGTAACAGCCACTCTGCAGAGGCGCAACGAAGCATATGATGAGGTGGCTGTACGGGCAGGCGTTCGCAGCTTTTCCTGCGATCCGGATAAGGGATTTATCTTAAACGGAATACCCACTCCTCTGCGGGGTGTCAGCCGCCATCAGGATATGCTTTATAAGGGAAATGCTCTGACCAGAGAAGACCATTACAACGACGCTTGCATGATAAAAGAACTGGGCGCCAACACCATTCGGCTGGCCCATTATCAGCATTCCCAGGACTTTTATGACGCCTGTGACGAACTTGGATTTGTGGTATGGGCGGAAATTCCCTTTATCAGCGTAATGAACGAAGACCCGGCGGCTCACCAGAACTGTATTACTCAGTTAAAGGAACTGGTGCTTCAGAATTACAATCATCCCAGTATCTGTTTCTGGGGCATTTCCAATGAGATTTTAATTGGGGGCATTTCGGAGCAGCTGGTGGAAAATCACAAAGAACTGAATGAATTGTGCAAACGGATGGATCCCACAAGGCTTACCACCATTGCCCATGTGTCCATGACGCCCACGGACAGCCCGGTACACGGGATTACGGATGTAGAAAGCTATAATCACTATTTTGGCTGGTACGGCGGGAAGATGGAGGACAACGGACCCTGGTTTGACAGGTTTCATGAAGAACATCCGGAAATTTCCATGGGCGTTTCCGAGTATGGCTGCGAGGGAATTGTCACTTATCATGGGCCTGAGCCGGCCTGCAAGGACTACAGCGAGGAATATCAGGCTCTTTATCATGAACATATGGCAAAAGTGCTGGATGAACGGCCCTGGCTCTGGTCCAGCCATGTATGGAATATGTTTGATTTCGGGTGTGCAGCCAGAAATGAAGGAGGCGTGGCAGGAAGGAACAACAAGGGCCTTGTGACCATGGACCGGAAAACCAGAAAGGACAGCTATTATATTTATAAGGCATACTGGAGTCAGGAACCCATGGTTCATCTCTGCGGCAGGCGGTATGCACAGCGGGCGGGAGAAACCACGGAAATCCGGGTGTATTCCAATCAGCCGGTGGTTTCGCTGTTTGTAAACGGAGAGCTGGAAAGTGTAAAAAGTGCGGAAAAAGTATTTGTTTTTACCGTTGCATTGAAAGACGGTTTCAACACTATTCTGGCTTCGGCAGGGCACTGCAGAGACAGCATGACCATTGAGAAGGTGGAAAAAGAGCCGGAAATCTATGTGCTGCCGGAGGTAAATGAGCGGGCAGAAGGGGTGGCCAACTGGTTTAAGCTGGTGGGAAATCTGGATTTGAAAGCGCCCATGGAATTTCCGGAAGGAAAATATAATGTGCGCTGCACCATGGAAGAAATAGCAAAATCCCCGAAAGCCATGGAAATTACTTCCAGGGCCATCAAACTGGCCACAAACTTTGACCTTGCTCCGGGTGTAGGCATGTGGGACATGATGAAATCCATGAAGCCGGAAGATATGGCCAATATGGCAGGCTCCATGATGCCGGAGGGATTTGTGGAAAGCCTGAATGCCCAGTTGATTCAGATTGACCGGGAACAGGCATAAATCACAGAAAAACGGCAGATACTGTTTAAGTATTGCAAAATCTTAGAAAAGAGAGGGAATACTATGGGAACAAATTCTGAAACTTCCGTCCGGCCTTTTGGTATGAAGGACAAAATCGGATATATGTTTGGTGATTTCGGAAATGATTTTACGTTTATTTTATCTTCCAGCTTTATGCTGAAATTTTACACGGATGTTATGGGCATCAGCGCCGGCCTTGTGGGCGGGCTGATGATGGCGGCCCGGTTTATAGATGCATTTACTGACGTAACCATGGGACAGATTGTTGACCGTTCCAGACCCACCAAAGACGGAAAATTCCGTCCCTGGATAAAACGGATGTGCGGTCCGGTGGCGATTGCCTCATTTTTGATTTATCTGTCGTCTTTTGCGGATATGGCGTATGGTTTTCGGGTGTTCTGGATGGTTGTCACCTACATACTGTGGGGATCCATCTTTTACACCGCAGTGAATATTCCCTATGGTTCCATGGCTTCCGCCATATCCTCAGACCCGAAACACCGGGCAGAGCTGTCCACCTGGAGAACCATTGGAGCTACTCTGGCAGGACTGGTTATCGGTGTGGGTACGCCGCTGTTTGCATTTGAGACAGTAAAAGGAAACACGGTTCTTTCCGGTCCCCGTATGACCGTAATTGCAGGAGTATTCAGTGTACTGGCTGTTATCTGCTACCTGCTCTGTTTTAAACTGGTACGGGAACGGGTAGATGTGCCGGCCAACAATCAGAAGCTGGAAATCGGAAAGCTGTTGAAAAGTCTGGTAACCAATCAGTCTCTGCTGGGTATTATTGCAGCTGCCATCGCCCTGCTTCTGGCCCAGCTTACCATGCAGGGAATGGCGGGATTTGTATTTCCCAATTTCTACGGAAGCCCCCAGGCACAGTCAGCCTCCACTCTGGCAGGCTCCATTGCAGTGCTGGCGATCTGTGCGCCGCTGGCTGTAAAGTTTTCCACCCTGTTTGGAAAAAAGGAACTTTCTGTTGTATCCTGCCTGATTTCCGCAGCGGTGTTTATAATCTGTTTTTTTGTGCATCCGGCAAATCCTTTCGTATATGTGGCATTTTTTACAGCAGCCTTTGTGGGAATGGGATTTTTTAATACCATAATCTGGGCCATGATTACGGATGTTATCGACGATGCGGAAGTGAAAAACCATGTCAGGGAAGACGGGACGATTTACGCGGTGTACTCCTTTGCCAGAAAAGTGGGACAGGCCCTTTCTTCCGGTCTGACCGGCGTACTTCTTTCCCTGATTGGTTATACTAAGGCCACAGCCTTTGATCCGGATGTGACGGAAGGCATTTTCAAAATGTCCTGTATTGCTCCGGCTGTGGGGTTTGTGCTGGTTGCTTTCTGTCTGTGGTTTATCTATCCGCTGAATAAAAGACGGGTGGAGGAAAACGTGGCAGAGCTGGCCCGCCGCCATGGCAAATAAGCAAAACCGTAACAGTAAAAGGTCCGGTATATGAAAAAGAAGACCTGCGGCAGAAAAATGCCGGAAATATGCCGAAGGAGGGTTTATGGAAGATAAATTTTCAGAATATGTAAAACGAAATGATTTCCTGGTCTGTGTGGACAGTGATGGCTGTGCCATGAATACCATGGATATCAAGCATTTCCGGTGTTTTGGTCCGTGCATGGTGGCAGAGTGGGAACTTAATGCCTGGCAGGAGGAAATTCTGGCCCGCTGGAATGAAATCAATCTATATACCATGACCAGGGGGATCAACCGTTTCAAAGGGCTGGCCAGAGCCCTGAGAGAGATACAGGAAAAATACTGTGAAATTGAAGAACTGGAGCGTCTGGAGCAATGGGTGAATGAAACTTCCGAGTTGTCCAATGAGGCTCTGGAACGTGAGATTGCCGGGGCAGACAGCGTCTGCCTCCGGAAAGCTCTTTCCTGGAGCCTTGCGGTAAACCGGTCCATAGAAGCCCTTGACGAAGCTGACAAACAACCTTTTAAAGGCGTGAAAGCAGCTTTGAAAAAAGCGTATCAGGAGGCGGATATTGCCGTTGTCTCCAGTGCCAATCCGGAGGCGGTACAGAAAGAGTGGGAGATACACGGGCTTCTGGAATACACGGATGTGGTTCTGGCCCAGGATTCCGGCAGCAAGTCTTTCTGTATCAGCCGGCTTCTCAGACGGGGGTATCAGCCAGAGCATGTGCTGATGTGCGGAGATGCTCCGGGGGACCTTAAGGCGTCAGAACAGAACGGAGTCTTTTTTTATCCCATTCTGGCAGGCCGGGAGGCTGAGAGCTGGGAAGAATTCCGGGAAACAGCGCTGAAGCATTTTCTGGAAGGTTCTTATGGCGGAGTGTATCAGCAGGAAAAAACGGAGCAGTTTCTTACGAGATTAAAGGAGGATTAACTTATGGTGGATATGAAAGCAAAGCCATTTTACCTGTCAGAGGAAGACTGTAAATGGGTGGAGGACACCATTGCAGATATGACGGTGGACGAGAAAATCGGCCAGCTGTTTTTCAATATGGGCGCCAGCCGGGAGGAAGATTACCTGAAAATGACGGTAAGGGATTACCATATCGGCGGCATCCGGTACAATCCGGGAACTGCAGATGAAATTTATGAACAGAACCGGATTTTACAGGAGAACAGCAAAATTCCCCTGATTATTGCCTGCAACACGGAAAATGGCGGAGACGGTGCCTGCACCGACGGAACCACCATCGGAAGTCAGACAAAAATCGCCGCCACGGGAAATACGGAATATGCTTATCAGCTTGGATATATGTCCAACAGGGAGGCTGCCGCTGTGGGCTGCAACCTGTCTTTTGCGCCGGTCAGTGATATTCTGTATAACTGGGAAAATCCGGTAATCGGCCTGCGCACTTACGGGGATGACCCCAGGCGGGTGGCTGAAATGACAGAAGCCTATATGGAAGGAGCCCATGCCAATCCGGGATTCTGCTGTGCAGCCAAGCATTTTCCGGGAGACGGGCTGGATTTCCGTGACCAGCATGTGGCCAACAGTGTGAATTCCATGAGCTGTAAAGAGTGGGACGAAACTTACGGCAAGGTGTATCAGAACCTGATTGACAACGGGTTAGAAGCCATTATGGCAGGACATATTATGCAGCCGGATTATGCCCGGCATTTTAATCCGGGACTTACGGATGACGAGATGATGCCTGCCACCCTGTCTCCGGAACTGATTCAGGGACTTCTCAGGGGGAAACTGGGATTTAACGGTATGGTGCTGACAGACGCTTCCCATATGGTAGGCCTTACCTGCCGCATGAAGCGGAGCGACGTGCTTCCGGCTGCCATTGCCGCCGGTGTGGACATGTTCCTGTTTTTCAATGAAATGGAGGAAGATTTTGCCAGTATGAAACAGGGGTATCTGGACGGACGCATTACGGAGGAACGCCTCAGCGACGCCCTTCACCGGATATTGGCGTTGAAAGCCCATATGGGCCTGCACAGAAAAGGAAAAACGGAACTTATGCCTCCAAAAGAGAAGGTTCATGAAATTGTGGGCTGTGAGGCCCATAAGGAAATGCAGAAAGAGATTTCTGACAAAGCCATTACGCTGGTGAAATATAAGGACAAACATGTGCTGCCCGTCACGCCTCAGCGCTACAGACGGATTATGATTGTCTATGTTAAGGGGCTGTCCGCACCGGGAATCGGAGCATTTTTTGCCGCAAAAAAATCTCCTGCGGAGGTATTGAAAGAAAAGCTGTGTGCTCAGGGTTTTGACGCCTTTCTCTATGAGAGTCCCATAGAGCAGATGCAGAAAAAAATGGAAGCCGGGGAAAAACCGGATATCAATATGTATTTTGCCGGAAAAACTCCCATTAAGGAGTTCCGGGAAAATCAGGATCTGATTATTACTCTGGTGGATATCCCAGGAGGGTTCCAGCCCGTTGCCCGTCCTGCATTCGGCATGACAAAAGGCGGCGGAGAGATTCCCTGGTATGTGTTTGAACTTCCGGTGGTGGTTGTAGGCGTGCAGCATCCTTTTGTACTGGCCGATATTCCCCAGGCCCGTACTTATATCAATACCTATGACAGTAAAGATGCAACGCTGGATGCACTGGTGGCAAAGCTGATGGCAGGAGAAGAAGCATTTACCGGAACAGATCCGGTGGATTCCTTCTGCGGGCTTTTTGATACACGGATTTGACGGAAAAGGAGGGATATTATGCAGATGACATTTCGCTGGTATGGCGAGGGGAATGACAGTATTACCCAGGAACAGATTAAGCAGATTCCCGGTGTAACCGGCCTGGTGTGGGCATTGCATGACAAGGCGGCAGGAGAAGTATGGGAAGTGGATGAAATTGAGAAAATGCGCCGGCAGATCGAAGGGCATGGTTTTAATATGGATGTGGTGGAAAGTGTAAATGTCCACGACGACATCAAAATCGGCCGGCCTTCCCGTGACCGGTATATAGAAAACTATAAGCAGACACTGCGCAACCTCTCCAGATTTGGGGTGAAAGTGGTGACCTATAATTTCATGCCGATTTTTGACTGGACCAGAACGGATCTGTTCCATCCCATGGAGGATGGTTCCACAGCGCTGTTCTATGAAAAGGCTAAAATTCAGGAAGACTACAGAGAAATGGCGGACTATATTCTGAAAAACCTTCATGGTATGACTTTTCCCGGATGGGAACCGGAGCGCATGGCCAGACTGGATGAACTGTTTGAAGCCTACCGCCCGGTTACCAAAGAAAAACTCTGGGAAAATCTGAAGTATTTTCTGGAAGCTATTATGCCCACCTGTCACGAGACAGGCATAAAAATGGCTGTCCATCAGGATGATCCTCCCTGGGATATTTTCGGCCTTCCCAGACTGCTGGTGGATAAGGAATCCATCGGGCGTCTGCTGTCCATGGTAGACGACGACCATAACTGCCTGTGCCTGTGCTCCGGCTCCCTGGGAGCAAATCAGGAGAACGATGTACCGGATATTATCCGTACCTACTGTGACAGAATTGCATTTGCCCATATCCGAAATGTGAAGCATTTTCCAAACGGAGATTTCACAGAGGCTTCCCACCGGGACTGTGACGGAGATGTGGGGATTCTGGAAATTATGCGGGCTTATCATGACTGCGGGTATGAAGGATATATCCGTCCCGACCATGGACGCCATATCTGGGGCGAGCAGTGTCGGCCGGGATACGGTCTGTACGACAGAGCTCTGGGCATTATGTATATGTGGGGCTGCTGGGATATGCTGGAGCGGGAAGCTGGTAACAGTTAGAAGGAGAGAACCGATATGAGGACATTTATGGATGAAAATTTTCTGCTGTCAACTTCCACTGCGGAAAAACTCTACCATGGCACTGCAAAAAAACTGCCCATTATTGATTATCACTGCCATATCAGTCCCCGGGAAATTGCAGAGGACCGGAAATTTGAAAATATCGCCCGGATCTGGCTGGGCGGGGACCACTATAAATGGAGGGTGATGCGGGCCGGAGGGATTACCGAGGATAAAATCACCGGCGATGCGCCGGACCGGGAAAAGTTCCGGGCATTTGCAGGTGTAATGCCGAAACTTGTGGGCAATCCCATTTATCACTGGAGCCACCTGGAGCTTCAGCGGATATTCGGAATCAGGAAACCGCTGACGCCGGAACATGCAGATGATATCTACGACTGCTGCAACGAAATACTGAAAGGATATTCTGCCCGTTCTCTCATGGACAAATTTGATGTGCGGGCCATCTGTACCACAGATGATCCCCTGGACAGCCTGGAGTACCATGAACAGATCAAGGCGGATCCCTCAATGAAAATCACAGTGCTTCCGGCCTTTCGGCCGGATCGGGCAGTGAATATTGATAAGCCGGGATTTGGAGATTATATCAGAAAACTGGCAGAAGTGACGGGGCGTGAGATTGACACAGCAGAGGATGTGGTGGAAGCCCTGAGTGAACGTATGGATTATTTCGAGGCCCATGGATGTCTGTGCGCCGATCATGGACTGGATTACTGTATGTTTGAAAAGCCTGATAAGATGACTGCAAACAGGGCTTTTTCCATGGCCATGGAAGGGATCTGCCCGGAGCGGAAGCTGGGAGATACCTATAAGACACTGGTAACCATTGGCTGCGCTGAAAAGTATGCGCAAAAAAACTGGGTAATGCAGATTCATTTCGGATGTCTGAGGAACACCCGTAAGATTCAGTTTGAACGACTTGGGCCGGACAGCGGATATGATGCGGTCAACAGCCGGTCCGGTGTGGAGCATGTGGCGCCTCTTCTGAATGAGTTTGAGGAACATGGCAGCCTGCCCAAAACCATTCTCTATTCTCTGAATCCTGCAGATAATACGGCCCTTGCCACCATTATGGCATGTTTTCAGGGCGGAGGTATTCCTGGAAAAATCCAGCAGGGAAGCGCCTGGTGGTTTAATGATAACCGGCATGGAATGCGCAGCCAGCTGACTGAACTGGCTGCCAACGGGGTGTTGGGCTGTTTTGTGGGAATGCTGACAGATTCCCGTTCTTTCTTAAGTTATACCCGTCATGAATATTTTCGCCGGGTGCTCTGCGAGCTTTTGGGAGAATGGGTGGAAAGCGGCCAGTATCCTGCTGAGGAAAAGGAGCTGGAGCAGCTTGTCCGGAATCTGTGTTACCAGAATACCTGTGATTATTTCGGATTTGAGGTGTAATGGGAAATATTATGAAAATCAATGTTTATACGCGTTAATTGGAACAGAAAGGAACAGAGTTTATGTTGGAATTACCATTGAATACAGATTTTACCCATAAGGTTGTGGTGGTGACCGGAGCCGGCGGCGTGCTCTGCGGCACCATGGCCAGAGCCTTTGCACAGGCCGGAGCAAAAGTAGCGGCACTGGACCTGAATCAGGAAGCTGTGGAGAAGCTGGCAGAAGAAGTTCAGGCGGAAGGTTTTATTTTAAGGGGCTACCGGGCAAACGTGCTGGAAGCAGAGGAACTGGAAGAGATTCATCAGCAGATTCTTTCAGATCTTGGTCCATGTGATATTCTGGTCAACGGGGCGGGAGGAAACAATCCCCGTGCCACTACGGACAATGAATATCATCATGAGCGTACGGAGGGCCAGAAGACATTTTTTGACCTGGAACCCAACGGAGTGGACTTTGTATTTAAGCTGAATTTTCAGGGAACCCTGCTTCCCACCCAGATATTTGCCAGAGATATGGCAGAGCGGAAGTCCGGCTGCATTCTGAATGTTTCTTCCATGAATGCATATGTACCGCTGACCAAAATACCTGCCTATTCCGGAGCAAAAGCGGCGGTATCTAACTTTACCCAGTGGCTTGCCACTCATTTTGCAGGAACAGGAATCCGCTGCAATGCCATTGCGCCGGGATTTCTGCTGTCGAATCAGAACCGGGCCCTGCTGTTTCAGGAGGACGGTACGCCTACGCCCCGTACCAGTAAAATTCTGGCCGGCACACCCATGAGACGGTTTGTAGAGGGAGAAGAACTGCTGGGAGCAGTATTTTTCCTGTGTGATGACTGTGCGGCCAGTGCAATTACCGGAGTGGTGCTGCCCATTGACGGGGGATATTCAGCTTATTCCGGAGTGTGAGAACTTTCCGGAACGATTAAGAAATAACAGAATCAGAAGGCTTAGACATGAGATTGGAGAAATAGTATGAATGAATTTAACCGGAAAATATCAGAAATCGGCATTGTGCCGGTGATTAAACTGAACCACCCCGAACGGGATGCGGCGTCTCTGGCAAGAGCCCTGTGTGCGGGAGGAGTGCCTGTGGCAGAGGTGACGTTCCGTGCAGCAGATGCAGACAAAGCCATCCGGCTGATGAAAGAGGCCTGTCCGGAAATGACAGTGGGAGCAGGTACGGTTACCACAAAAGAACAGATTGATGATGTGCTTGCGGCCGGCGGAGAGTTTATTGTCAGCCCCGGATATGACCAGGAACTGGTGGATTATGCTGCAAAAAAGAAGGTTCCCATCTTTCCGGGCTGCACCACGCCTACCGATTACCATGCAGCATTAAAATCAGGACTGGAACTGATTAAATTCTTTCCGGCAGAACAGTCCGGAGGCCTTTCCAAAATCAAGGCCATGAGCGCGCCCTTTCCCATGTTCAAAGTGATGCCCACCGGGGGAATTTCTCTGAAAAATCTGGAGGAATATATGGAAGCTCCGGTAGTTGCCGCCTGCGGCGGTTCTTACATGGTAACTGAGGAGCTGATTGACAGCCAGAACTGGGAAGAAATCACAAAATTATGCAAAAAGTCACGTAAAATCATAGAGGAGGCGCGAGGATAATGGCAAAAGTAATTACATTTGGAGAAATTATGCTGCGTCTGGCGCCGGAAGGATACTATCGTTTTTTTCAGAATGACCGTATGCAGGCCACGTTTGGCGGCGGTGAAGCCAATGTGGCGGTGTCTCTGGCCAATTACGGGGTGGACACAGCATTTGTAACGAAGCTGCCGGAACATGCGGTGGGTCAGGCAGCCGTAAACAGTCTGCGGCAGTATGGGGTAGATACCTCAATGATTGTTCGCGGCGGAGAGCGGGTGGGAATTTATTTTCTGGAGAAGGGAGCTTCTCAGCGGGGCTCCGTATGTATTTATGACCGGGCCCATTCCGCTGTCCAGACAGCAGCACCCTCAGACTTTGACTGGAAATCCGTTTTCCGGGGAGCAAAGTGGTTTCATTTTACCGGAATTACGCCGGCTCTTGGGAAAAATGTTACGGAAATCTGCCGGGAGGCCTGCGAAGAAGCCAGAGCCCAGGGGGTGAAGATCTCCTGCGATTTGAATTACCGGGGGAAACTCTGGAGCCGGGAAGAGGCCCGGACAGCCATGACTGAACTCTGCCAGTATGTGGATGTGTGTATTTCCAATGAAGAGGACGCCAAAGACGTATTTGGCATAGAGGCGGAACATACGGATATTTACGGTGGAAAGCTGAACAAAGAAGGCTATAAAAGCGTGGCAAAACAGCTGGCGGACAGATTTGGATTTGAGAAGGTGGCCATTACGCTGCGCACCTCCATTTCAGCCAGTGACAACGATTGGGCTGCCATGCTTTACGACGGGGAAAATTATTGTTTCTCCAGAGAATATCATCTCCACATTACCGACCGGGTAGGAGGCGGAGACAGCTTCGGCGGCGGACTGATTTATGGGCTGCTGAATGGAAAGAACACACAGGAAGCGGTGGAATTTGCAGTGGCGGCTTCCGCATTGAAGCATTCCATAGAAGGAGATTATAATCTTGTGTCGGTTTCAGAGGTGGAAAAACTGGCCGGCGGAGATGGCTCCGGACGGGTGCAGAGGTAAAAGGTACGGTTTGGCCGGGAGGTAAATATCTCCCGGTTTTTTTATTCTACAGGAAATTCCTCTGGATTTCCTATAGAATAAAAGACAATTATCACACTGCGGCGG
>OFHA01000617.1_pt1 | contig 30198 bp, 29 predicted proteins | sample 1521891 | NCBI WGS metagenome assembly OFHA01 (sample SAMEA3504089, study PRJEB24116) | mouse gut metagenome | biome: mouse gut; feature: mouse-associated habitat; material: faeces | place: Denmark | collected 2011
GGACGCTGTCCACACCTGCAAACTTTTTTGAAAAAAAGTTTGACAAAAAACTTTAACTTTAGCGAACACAATTACGTCGAAAACTTTACATTTCAAAGGAGCATTGTATGAAACAAAACATACTTATTGTAATCATTGCATTTTATATGGATATACTTTTTGGTGACCCAAACAATATTCCTCACCCCATTTGTGGTATAGGGCATATCATAAGCAAAACAGAAAGCATATTACGAAAACACTGTTGCAATACGACATCACAAAAACACAAAAGTGGTGTATTACTAATTGCCATTGTGATAACAATATCATTAAGCATACCAGCAGTACTATTATTTTTATTACGTTTTTTAGGACAAAAAGCGGTATTGACTGCTAAAGTAGTAATATGTTGGTATATGCTTGCTATGAAATCATTAAAAAAAGAGAGTATTGCCGTTTATGACAAATTGCAAAAAAACGATTTAGAAGGTGCAAGAAATGCCGTTTCTCGTATTGTGGGAAGGGATACACAATATTTGACAAAAGAAGGCATTACAAAGGCAACAATAGAAACCGTTGCCGAAAATACTTCAGATGGTGTGATTGCACCATTGTTTTATATGACATTTTTTGGCACACTAGGCGGAGTATTTTATAAAGCAGTCAATACTATGGATTCTATGGTAGGCTATAAAAATGAAAAATATATCGACTTTGGTAAATATCCCGCTAAATTAGATGACATTGTAAATTATATTCCTTCTCGTATTTCCGCGCTGTTATTATGCTGTTGTTCTTTTTTGTTGGGGTATGACGGAAAAAATAGTTTTAAAATATGGAAAAGAGATAAAAGAAAACACGCAAGTCCTAATTCTGCTCAAACAGAATCAGCTTGTGCAGGTGCATTGGGTATACAGCTTGCTGGTGACGCTTGGTATTTTGGAAAAAGATATCATAAGGAGTTTATAGGCGATAAAAATAGAGATGTCGAAATAGAAGATATTAAACGGGTAAATCATTTGCTTTATGCATCTGGTTTTTTGGCGGTGATTGTTTTTTCAAGTGTAGCTGTGATAATAGATAAGTGTTGTAAAAAATGATATTAAAATCCCGTTCAATTCCGTTCGTAAAAGATAAAGTAACGAAATCATTGTGTTCACAAAGAGTAAAGTTTTTTGTCAAACTTTTTTTCAAAAAAGTTTGTAGGGTGCAGGGGCAACGTTCCGCAAACAAAATAATATTGTTCAGGTCATAAATCGTTCTCCAGATGGTATCATTCCCATACCAGCTTCCTTCCCTGTATGGCTCCTTTGCAAATTTCCTGCCTGTTACATTGCAAAAGCCTGCAAAAAAATGAATCATCCTGGCCAGCATATAATGCTCCTGCTGCGCTGCCGTATTTTTCCAGTCCAGAAAAAAGCCTGCCAGACTGAAAAAAATATTCGTGTGCAGATATTCATCTCCTTTTCCTGACTTCCAGCTGCCTGCAGTGTGATGTGGAAGATATTCTTTATTCGCATTTATGCCAACCAGATTTTTCATTGCAATGGTAACACCCGCCTTGCGGTGTGTCTTAGGCTTTGAGATATTAATGACTGCATCTGCTTTTAATATCTCATCTGCTATTCTGTATTCATGCACAGTCCTGCTGTGATGCTTTTTCAAAATGCCAGGGTCATAGTTCGTAATACGCAGCCTCCTCATTCTTTCCGGGCTGAGTCTGGAAAAATTGCTTCTGTTTCCCAGGGAAACCACAATGCCATTTTGTCTGTCCTTTCCCTGTTTTTTATAAACCCATCCATCCCCTGCCACCCGGACATTCCGAAAATCTTTTAACTGCACTGCATAACCCTTTTTCCTATAGTAGCAAATCAGACGTGCATACCCGCTTTCCCTGACAAGCCTTTCAAAATCACAGCTTTGCAGCGGAGCATCCCCTACGACAATGCTGCCGGAAAATATACCGGCTTCATCCGTCATAGCAAGAATCACATAATCCAGCACCGCAGCCACAACAGACGGATGCGTATAAAGACATTCCCTGCCCTTCCCTGCTTCATTTTGATTCCTGTGCATAACCAGATTCGGCTTTAATACAACTGACTGTCCCGGAGAAATCAGGCCGCGCAGCGGATTCCAGTTCTTTGTGCCTATATTTTCTTTATCATATCCCAGCATCAGCAGGGTATTACGGACACCGTCATAAACATAATTCGGCCGTTTTGAACAGCTAGAAACCGGAAGTCCTTCCATTTCCGGATAAGCCTTATGCGGCCGAAAATATTCTTCCGGGGACGGATATTCGGATTTCTCAATTTTATAAATGGCAACTTCATTTTTCATTTTCTATATCTCCCGCATTCCCTGATTTTCCAGCATCCTTCAGTCTGCAGACTGTATAAATAAATTTACCTGACGGGGATGCTGGCAGTGTTTCATCATAAATGACCCTGATACTGCATGCACCCATGACCAGCCTTATTTTGTCACAGATGTCATCCATTTCGTCGTTTACAGGATTCTGTCCCTGTCTGAGTTCTACATGGATATCAATCTGTTCATAATCATTCTGTATAACCTGAAACCGGTTTACCCAGTCCCTGCCATAAAACAGATGCGTAAAATATTCCCCGTCTATCCGTTTTCCATCCCTTGTCCGGAATACATTCACAGTTCTTCCCTTCACATATTTCAGCATATGTGTATTTCTTCCACAGGGACAGGATTTTTCAGCCGACAGGGCTCCGATATCCCCGATTGCATACCGGAGCAGGGGCATAGATTTGTTTCTCAAATTTGTAATTATAATATTTCCATCGACACCCGGTTCTGCATTTTCAGCTCTTTCATCCACAATTTCCACGTAATTTACAAACATATTACAGTGAAGGTGATTCTGATGCGGACAGCTGATGGCGATGCCAGACACCTCCCTGGAACCATACTGGTTTATGACCGGACACTGAAACACCTTCTCAATCTGTTTTTTCCATTCTGGAAACAGGGTTCCCGCACTTACTACAATACCGGCCGGTGAATATACCTTCTTTTTATTTCTGATAATATAACTGGAAAGCTCAAATATAGACTGGACATAGGCACGTATCACCTTCGGTTTCCATGTATTGATAACTTTTACATATTCCTCCATCTGCCTGTCATCCATGCGAAAGCTGTTCAGAAAACGCAGTCTGTGAATAAACCGGTTGGATATTTTTGCTTTCAGCCCAATCGTCCCTTCAAACACATCTTTTTCAGAACCCCACAGCATCAAAGTCTTATCTCCTATGTCATAACCGGCAAAAGACAGAAAATACTTATCCGTATTGACAAATGCGGCCGCATCCTGGCGAAGCCTGACCGGCTCCCCGGTTGAACCCCCGGAAGTGCCTATGGTATAAGCTATTTTTTCTTCACTGTACAGCCGCTTCCCTTCTTTTTTTATGATTTCTTTTGTAAGAACCGGAAATTTCCGTAAATCCTGTTCTATATTTTCAAGTGTCAGGGAAATATTCCTCTCATGTGCTATATTCCGGTAATAAGGAACATGCGCCACTGCATAAGAAACAATCTCATACAGCAGCTTTCTTTGTTCTGCTGCATTTTCTTGAAAGCTTCGGTACTGCTTTTTCTGTAAATCCTGATAAGACCTCAGCAGTTCTTCCCGGTGCAGTAATTTGAGTTCGAAAGGATAATTCACATATTTTATTATATTTTTCACAATATCCATAACACAAGCCCCTGCCTTGTTATAAATGGCTGCAGTACCAGCTGACCGCAGCCTGGATTCCTCTTTCAAAAGACCAGTCCGGATTATAGCCCAGCATTTCCCGTGCCTTGCTGATATCTGCATGGGAATGCCTGATATCTCCCGGCCTGTCTGGTGCAAACTCCGGCCTCGGCCTGTTTCCCCGGCTGTCTTTTACCTGCAGGACATCTGCCAGCATATCATAAATATCAATCAGGTATTCCCTTGTGCCATAAGCAATATTGTAAGCTTCCCCGGCTGCTTCCCGTCCTGCACAGCATGCCTTTAAATTGGCTTCTATTACATTTTCAACATAAGTAAAATCGCGGCTCTGCCTGCCATCGCCGTATATAACCGGTGTTTCACCATTTAACAGCTGTCTGATAAAACACGGTATCACTGCCGCATATGCTCCGTCTGGATTCTGTCCCGGCCCGAATACATTAAAATAGCGCAGGCCATAAGTATTTAAACCATAATGCCTCGTATACTGCTTTGCCCATTCTTCATCCGCCCTTTTGCTGGCCGCATACGGAGACAGCAGGCTGCCTTCCGTGCCTTCTTTTTTCGGAAGCTGTGTCTCGTCCCCATAAACACTGGAACTGCTGGCATAGACAAATCTGCGTACCCCATTCTGCCGTGCCGCTTCCAGCATGTTCACTGTCCCCGTAATATTATTGACACAATAAAACACGGGCATTTCTATGCTCCGCACAACAGAGCCCCATGCAGCCTGGTGCAGCACAAAATCAGCATCCCGGCAGGCATCCAGACAGGTCTGCAGGTCTTTGATATCGCCTTTTATAAATTCAAAATCCGGATTTTTCTCAAACGGCTCGATATTCTCCCACTTCCCCACAGACAGGTCATCCAGGCACCTGACTTTGCAGCCAAGGTTCAAAACTGCCCTGCAAAGATTTGAACCAATAAATCCCGCCCCGCCTGTTATAAGAAACCGTTCCTTTTTTTCAAATTTCAGTTCATGATATCCCATCTTCTACAGCCTCCAATAGCGGTACCCGCAAGCTTCATATTCACGCCGGTCAAACACACCCTTAATATCCATCAATACCTTCCTGCCATCTCCAAACATCCGGTCTATTTCTGTTTTTGCAAGCTCCGCAAACTCTTTATGCGCAACCGCCAATATTACTGCATCCATGCCTGTTACAGCATCGACAGCCGCAAACTGGATGCCATACAGCCTCCGGGCGTCTTCCGCATCTGCCTGCGGGTCTGCTATGACCGGCTCTATGCCATATTCCTTTAGTTCATTGACAATATCAATCACCTTGGTGTTGCGCACATCCGGACAGTTTTCCTTAAATGCAAACCCCAGTACTGCAATTTTGGCATTCCTGACATTCTTATCTGCTGCAATCAGTTCTTTCACACAGCTTTCTGCAACATACCTGCCCATATCATCGTTAATCCGCCGCCCGGACAAAATAACCTGGCTGTGATAGCCATAGGTTTCCGCCTTATATGTAAGATAATAGGGGTCCACTCCAATACAGTGTCCGCCCACGAGGCCCGGATAGAACTGCAGGAAATTCCACTTCGTTCCAGCCGCTTCCAGCACAGCCTTTGTATCTATTCCGATTTTATGAAAAATAACAGACAGTTCATTCATAAACGCAATATTGATATCGCGCTGGCTGTTTTCGATTACTTTTGCTGCTTCTGCAACCTTGATACTCTCTGCCCGGTAAACACCAGCCTCAACAACCAGTTCGTACACCTTTGCGATTGTATTCAGTGCTTCTTCATCAGTCGCCGAAACAATCTTTTGGATTGTCTGCAGCCTGTGTACCTTATCACCCGGATTAATCCGTTCCGGGCTGTAGCCTGCCTTAAAATCAGTCCCGCACCGCAGCCCTGACTCTTTTTCCAAAATTGGAATACAGATATCCTCTGTCACACCTGGATAAACGGTTGATTCAAAAACCACAACAGAATCTTTTGAAAGGTTGCGCCCCAGCATGGCACTGGCCTCCCTTACCATAGATAAATCCGGCGTGCAGTCATCATTGACTGGTGTCGGCACAGCCACGATATGGAATTTTGCATTCCGAAGCTGCGTTTCATCATCCGTAAAGCAGACCGGCGTATTCTTTATTTCTTCATCCCCAATTTCTTTGGTAGGGTCCTTTCCGCTTTGATACAGACGGATTTTTGCACTGCTTGCATCAAACCCAATAACATCTGCTTTCTTTGCAAATGCAGCCGCAATCGGCATGCCGACATAGCCAAGCCCAATCAATGCAATTTTTTCTTTCCGCTCTACAATTCTTCTATATAAATCCATGTATTTCAAGCCTCCTTTACCACGCCCTGTTTTCTGCGGCCAGCCTTTCATAATACCGTTCCAGCCTTTTTACAACATTTTTCATGTCCCATTCTTCCAATTGCGTATACTGCGGAAAAGGACGGTTCTGCTTGTATTCCAGCAGCCTGTCTGCCCATTTGCCGGCTCCCTGTGATAGTTCCATAAAGGTAATCAGGTTTGATATTTTCGTATACCTGGACACCTCTTTGGAAACGAGTGCCGGAATGCCAGCTGCCTGTGATTCTATCAAGGCAACGCTTAAGCCTTCATAAAACGACGGAAAGCAGACTGCATCCATCATTTTTAAAAGCTGCGGCACATCACCCCGTTTTCCCCAGAAAACAATTTTGTCAAGAATTCCCAGACTCCGGGCCTTTTTCTGAATCGCATTCCGGCCGCCTCCGTCTCCCGCCAGCCATAAAAAGCTGTCTGGATGTTTCTTTTGCAGCTCATAAAAAACATCCAGCAGAAATGCATGATTTTTTACCGGGCTAAAGGATGCCACATTCCCTATTACAAAGGCAGCTTCGTTTACCCGATACATTCTTCGCAGCGCTTTCTTTTCACCTGCATCCGCAAATGCAGCAATATCTATTCCATTATGAAATACCTGTGTATCATGCACGCCAAACATCCTGTCCACCTGCTTTTTCATATCCTGATGGAGTGCAATAAATTTTACGCAGTACTGTTTTCCCAGGCACTGCAGCGCTTTCATATCCCTGCGCCCTTCACAGCTTTTCTTCCACAAAGCCTCAGGCTCACTGTGCACGGTATGTACAATCCTGGTCTGCGGATTCAGTCCTGCCATTCTGATAAACCGGTTTACACAAAGATGGCTGTGTATAATATCCGGATTTATGTCACGCAGAATCCGGCCTAATACCAATGGCCGGAGCATCCTGTGAAACACTCTTTTTATCTGTTTTGGCCCAATGGTTCTTTTGTCTATCTCGTCATCCGCATAAATAACATGAATTCCTGCATTTTTCAGTTCTTTGTCATACATCGAATGATGATTATGTATACAGAGCAATGTCAGGTTCATTTTTTCCTTATCCAGCAGCAGACAGTAATTTTTAACAATCGTTTCTGCCCCGCCTATATTCATGCCACTGATAAACTGTACCACTTTTATTTTCATAATTTCTCCTGATTATTATTTTCTATTTCTTTTTTTCCATTTTTCCACACCGCCTGATATTTTATAAAACCACTCCGAAATAATTCCCATAATCCACTCCTCTTTCAATAACAGCAAAACCAGAATATAAACCGCACAGCCTGTTCCTGCCTGCCAAAACAGGCGCAAAAATGCATTCATTTCTGCCCCGGCTGCAAGCCTCACTGCTCCATACATCACAATGCCTGCCAGAAGATTTTTACCGCCGCATTGAAACAGCAGCCGGACTGTCACAAAAGAATTGCTGTACCTTACATACAGTACGGTAATCAGCAGTTCTGCACATATGGATGCCACGGCAGCCCCGCAGGAATGATAGTCTGGAATCAGCAAAAGGTTCAGCAGGAGATTTACCCCTGCTCCGGCAATCAGAAACCGGGTGCTCTGTACCCTTCTGCCGCTTGGTGTATAATAATGGGAACTAATACAGTTGCTGATTCCAATAATGACAATAACCGGACTCAGGATATAGAGCAGAGAAACAACACTGCTGTAGCCAGGCCCAAAAAATACAGGCACAAATTCAGGTGCAATTCCCATAATTCCCAATGTACATCCTGTCCCGATAAAGAAAATATAGTGCAGCGTATAAGCAATCCTTTGATGTATTTCATCCAGCCGTTTTTCTGCAAATAAATAAGAAATCCTGACTCCGGTTACAGAATTAATTGCTGTAAAGGTAATCCCCTTTGCCATGCCAATAATCTTATCCGCCTGCTGGTAATAGCCATTTTGTGCATCATCCTGTGTCATAAGCCCTATCAGTGTCTTATCTAAAACTGCATAAACAGACGTTGCAACTGTTGGAATAAAATAAATCAGCGTTTCTTTCAGGTGTCTCCGTATCTTTAAATCACCCCGGCTTACTTTTACAATATATTTTTTCAGGCAGGGCCACATGGAAAGGCTGCTGGCCAATACAGTCAGAGCATTTATCACAATATAGCAAAGCAGGTTATCCCGGGATTTCACAAATACAAAAATGCATATAATTCCGCCTGTTTTACAGGCTGCATTCCTTACCATAACCGTCTGGAATTCTTCCAGTCCCCTGAATAACCAGCTGATATCAGCCATCACCGCCAGCAGGTTTATGGTAAGCACGATATAATAAATACGGTATTTTGCAGCAAAACCGATAAATACACCCCATGCCAGAATACTGGCTGCCGAGGTCAGCACATTTAAAAGCGTAATTTCCCAGAAAATCCTGCTTCTTAAATAACGGTCATTCCTCACCCTTGATATTTCCCTGGCTCCATATTCTGATGTTCCTAATGCTGCCAGCAGGGAAAAGTAAACCTGATAAGAAGCCGTATAACTTTGAATCCCGATTCCCTCAGGTCCAAGCACCCTGGAAACATATGGTGCCGTAATAAAAGGCATCAGCAGAGTAAAAACCTGATAAAACATACTGTATATAAAATTTTTCTTAATGCTGGGTTCTTTCAAATCCTCTCCTATCTTCTATGCATTTACCGGAACCGAAAAATATTCCCCGATATCCCGTGCCATTTTTGCTGTATAATACCCGCCTGCCACTTTTTTCTGCTGCTCTCTTACACACTCCAGCAGAACGTCATAATCCCCTGCCGTAAGTCCTGCAAGCATCTCATCAATTTCCAGAACAGAATCTGCACAGATTCCTATCTGATTTTCCCTCACAAATCCAGCCATCGCAGACCCGCTCCAGACAATGACTGGCAGGCCGCAGGCAAGATACATCGCCATCTTATGCGGGCAGTTGTACCTGAGATAACGTCCATATGCCCCGCTACATCCATCCAGGCTGCTGCCGTCCCAGACCAGCCCGAAATCTCCCTGTATGCCGCCAGCCATCTCATCCGGCTTTAACACTCCTTTATAAATTTTACCGCAGCCTGTATCGCCAGCGTAATCCGGACCATATAAAACAAGGCTATAGTGAACCGGCTTGAACGGCTGATATAAAAATCCAGATTTCTGTCTGGACAGGTTTCCTGCAAACACAACCTCATACGCTTTCCCAGTCTGCCTGTGTACACGCTGTTTGTAATCAGGCATATATTCCGTCAGATAATCAAAAATACCAAGCACAAAAATCTTCCTGGAAACACCGTGTTCTTCCAGCCATTCTTTCATTGCCTTCGTATGTGCGACTACCGCATCACAGCGGTTAAAACGCTCTTTTTCACAAAAAACAGGTTCTTCCCGTCTCAGGGAATCAATATCATGGATAAACATAATTTTTCTGCAGGAACCTGCCTTTTCAAATGCGAAAGACGAAAATGGTTTTAGCAGTGTTATTTTCCATTGAATAAATACCACATCTGTTTTTTTCAGGCAGAACTGCATCCACAAAAGAACAGCAAGCATCTGCAGCTGGCGAAACGGCGCTTTCTTTGCAAGGTCATACAGATTCTTCCTTTTCCACCCGTTTTTTTCCAAAACTGCATCCACATCACTGCGTGGCTTTACTCCTGCCCCGGCAGTCTGTACTGTTTCAATATCCAGAATATAATTCATCATCCATCCGCCAGCCCGGGCCGGCCCTTTCTTCTGTTTTTTATTTCGAAGATAATCCTATGGCAGATATAAAGCAGCGTATACACAGGAAGGTCCAGCATAAAAAGCTTCCAGAAAACAGGCTGTGGAATGGAAAGAAAAGCTGCACGTTCTGGCAGGCGTATTCTTTTTCTGAATGCCGCCCTGTTAAAAAGAAAAAACCAGTTCATTTTCATGCCCCACCGTCCGCATCGAATCACCAGTGAGGTAAGATAACATGTCCCCTGAAAATTTTTTACCACCCTTTCCAGACTGCCGCTCTTTGTCAGTCCCCCTTCCAGATATTCACAGATATAAACAGGCTCGTTATACCAGCGGATGACATATCCGTCTTCTGCTATTTTCGCCCATACAGCCCCTTCCGGCAAAAAGTCTTCGCCTTCAAATTCTGGAAAAGGATATTTTTTCAGAATATCAATCCGGTAAGCTTCTGCCATATCACGTTCCAGATTATATTTTTTCCTCTGAAAATTACCTGCCTCAACATACGTGTGTTTCTCAAATCCAGGCTCACCGCCAACCGGCTTTCCATTCGGATATACCTTTAACCCTGAAACAGCCGCAATATTCTTTTTGCCTGATATTTGTTTTCCCCATTTGCAGATATATTCCACTGCATGCTTCACCAGCCTGTCATCACTGTCGAGTATCAGCAGGAACTCACCTTTTGCATGCATTACTGCAAGATTCACTGCCCTGTGCTTTCCGCCATGCTTCTGCTTTAAATATGTAAATTCAAAAAATCTTCCTGTGTCATTTAGAAATGCATCTGCTATCAGGTCTGTATTATCTGACGAACCGTCATCAATCAGAATCCACTCAAAATCACGGCTTGTCTGCGCCAGCAGTGAATCGTAAACCCTCTTTAAATATTCCGCCCTGTTAAAAGACGGCGTAAATACTGTAATCATATTATCCTGCCTTATCCCCTGTCTGTTTTCCATCCATATACTTTTTCCATGCTGCCAGTCCGAATATAAAAAAGAATGTAAGCATTACAGAAGACGCAGTCAGCTTTTGAAACGGATGTGCAAAAGCACCTCTTGGAATCCCCAGAAAATACCGGTATAAGAAAAAGCATACTGCCTGTCCAGATACACTGCGGTTTTTCCAGTCTGTCATATCCTTCATAAATGCGCCCAGTCCAATATTTACGGCAGCTATCCCCAGATACCCAAAATCATAATACAGTTCTGCGATATAACTAGACCCCATCCCATACCCATTCAGATATGCCGTCTTTGCAACGATATAAGTAATGCTGTCCCCAAATGAATGTGCATGCAGTGCAAAATCTTCCTTCCCCTGAAATCCGGCCCCTGCAAAGAACTGGTCTATCAAAGCCCCAAATGAATAAAAGCAGTTTGGCATCTGTCCTTTATATTTGACAGCATAGCCAATCAGCGAAAAGGAAAATCCCTGCTGGTCAAAAAAATCAATGATTTTTCCAAAAATACCTGACGGTCCTGCATACACACCTCCTGAACGCGTCACCCCATAGACAGCCAGTACTGGCAATGCTGCAGCACAGACAGCCATTCCCGCGATAAATAACCGCCGAAATTTTTTCCGATACTCCGCCTTTGTAAGGCTCCCCTTTTTGATGTCACTGTAAGAATACAGATATAAAATAAAGAACAGTGACTGCGTTACAACCGCTCCCCTGGAACCCTGTGCAAATTCTATCACCGGATTGATAAGCCCAAACACGCCGTACCAAAACAGACGTTTCCTGGAAGGCTTTGCAGCAAGTCCCGTGAAAAAACTAACCTGGCAGGCAAATTCCATTCTGGATGCCCAGGCTGACCCTGCATAGGTGGTATACAGCGACATATATCCATATTGCATGGCGTACTCCAGTTTTTTTAAGTTAAAAAACACCATGCACAGGGAACTTGCCATTAATATATAAAAAGAAATATCCTGAACCCAGCCCATATGAAAATTTTTATCATCAAACAGGTTTTTCACCCGTTTCGTCAGACTGCTTTCCCCAAAAAACAGCTGCCTGTTTTTCTTCCACTGATAGCCCGCCCACAGACATAAATAAGCCAGATAAAGCGCATTACAGGCACAGATATATTCCTGGCTTGAAAATGTCACCAGCCATTCCTGATTGTGCCTGAAATAATCTATCATAATTTTTCCCGTAAGAAATGTAAACACACAGACATAGAAAAATGCCAGTGCTATCTTTTTATGAAACTCTTTCAGGCAGAAACGCACCAGCAGCATTGTCTGAAGAATAAGCGCCCAGACTGTCATCGTGCTGCTTTGTATGACATTTGCGGCAGCCAGGATGAAAAATGGAACAGCAAGCATCAGGGAATCCGGGCTGATTGTGCAGCTTTTATGGTTCATACATATATTCCTCATTTCCTGTCACAGCATAGTTTCTTTTCCATTTCTAAAATTCCTTCCCTGCTGTTTCCAATTACAGCAAATCCAGCTTTTTTATAAATTTTAAAAGCTGGGATATTTTCTTCCCTGACATGAAGAACCAGTCTTTTCAGTTTCAGATTCATTTCAGCAATTCCACACGCTGCCATAACTGTCCTGTAACCGCAGCCTTTTCCGCTCCATCTTTTATCGATAAGAATACGCCCGAACTCTGCTTCCCTGTATGTCTCATTTACATGATAAATGCCACAGCCGCCAATGAAATAAACGGATTTATGGCATACTGCAAACAGATAATCACCCGGTCTGTTTACATACTCCCGATACCAGGCAGCCTGTTCTTCCTGCGATATTTCACCTGTATTTATAAAATAATCCCTGTTTTCCGGTTTATTGCGCATCTGGCGGTATTCCTGGCTCTGTTCCAGGCTCATTGGAATCAGGCGGATGCTGCCATATGACCCTGAATATGTATGTTTCATTCTTTTTCCTCATGTTTGCGAAAATTCATTTACAATCTCAATGACCCGGTCACTGATAAACTGCACATCATCATACGATAGCTGCAAATGCATCGGCAGAGACAGAATGTGTTCACTGACATACGCTGCATATGGGCACTTTCCCCTGTCGTATGCATACATTTGGTATAATGTATTATCCGCATAATGGACTCCTGGATAAATCCCATGCCGGTTCAGGTTTACGATTACTTCATCCCTGTTTTCCACAAGAATCTGAAAAAGATGGGAAGAAGATTCACAGTTCTTTGGAATATCAGCCAGTTTAATCCTGCCTGCATACTGTGCAAACCGTTCCTGATACCACCTTGCAATCTGCCTGCGATACGCATTGTCGCGGTCCAGATATCTTAACTGGACTATCGCAATTGCTGCAATTACAGAATTTCCATGCGCTTTTTCTCCAATATATTCAACATCATATCTCCATTTATAATTTCCAGAATTTGTAGTTCTTGTATAGGTATCTTTATTAATTCCAAGCCACCCTTTTTTGCGTGCAATCTCATCCAGTTTTCCATCCTTAAAGCAAAGCATTCCGCTGTCCGCAGTAGGCAGGTTTTTCACAGCCTGAAACGAATATATGACTGCATCTGCTTCATGACCCGGCATTTTTCCACTGACCCTGGTTCCAGCCATATGTGCGGCATCCAAAATCAGCCTGAGCCCCCTCTCTTTGCAGATACGGACAATATCATCATAATGTCCGGCATTGCCTCCTATCCCTACAAAAATGACAGCTCTTGTTTTCTCTGTAATCCGCTCCTTCACGGATTCCGGATTCAGGCACATCGTATTATCAATATCTGCAAATACAGCTTTCAGGCCTGCTCTTGGAATTGCATGATTCGTAGAAATAAAAGTAATTGGTGTAGTAATAATTTCATCCCCATCTTCCCAGCCGTTTTGTTCTTTTAATATTTCTACTGCAAAATTCAAGCCAATCGTGGCTGAATTCATATAATACGCAAAAGGAAGCCCTGTATATCTTTTCCATTTCTCCTCAAGCTGAACGGTCTTAAAGCCAAGGCCCGTCCAGCCCTTTTCCAGACATTCCTGAATCTCATTCAGGCATTCCTGCACCTCAAATTTCGGTGTAAACAGTTGAATCGCCATTATTTTCTCCTTTTATGTACAATTGCAAAACCATCTTATATTTTGATACTGCTTAACGCCTGCAGCCATTTTCCTGATACCCTGCTTTCACCATATAACTCCCTTATTTTAAAATTATTACAGGACATCTCACCCAGGTCTGCCTTTTCTATTATCCGGCACATGGCACGGCACATCCCATCCACATCGCCAATATCAGTCAGATATCCATTTCTCCCATTTATAATCAGTTTATCTGCGATACCTGTCCGCAGCCTCACAGATATAACCGGCATCCCGCTGCACATGGCTTCCAGCAGTACATTCGGAAATCCTTCCACTTCTGATGATAAAATAAAACATGATGCATCTTGTATTTTTTTCATAACATCCCTGACACTGCCAGGCAATTCCACATATCCTTCCAGCCCTTTTTCTTTCACGAGATTCTCAAGTTTTTTTCTAAGAGGCCCCTCACCATAGATTTTCAGCCTGAATTCTGGGTGGATTTTAATAAATTCTGCAAACGCCAGAATAAGTACATCAAATCTTTTTTCGTGCACCAGCCGCCCCGCAGCAGCAAAATAGTTATTTTTCCTATAAACGATTCTATCTGGAATGCTTGTTTCGCTAACTGGATTTGGGAGAACCATCACACGCGGCATGTGCTTTTTTCGAATGGACAGAAAATATTTTTTCACAACCCGATTCTGGCAGATAACTGCATCTGCATGCATATATAATAGCCTGCACAGCCATTGCACTCCTCTGCAATACCTCTCCGGGTCACTGCGCTCTGATATAACAGAAACGGTTTTCCGATTGACCAGCATTTTCTGCATAGCATTCAGATAATTGGCTGTATTGCAAAAAGATAAAACAGCATCCGGATTGTCTTTTCGGATTGTCCATGCAATATGAAAAAAACGCCTGCATACAACTGCTGGCAGCGTACTGATAAATTTTATCCTGTCAGACCTGTCCGGCATCTGCCCCATGCCGTCTAAAATCACCCGGCCATCCAGCGGAAAATAACTTTCCTCATCTGTAAACGTTATAATTTTTACAAAACTGCCCCTGTTTACAAAATTATTTGCCAGCGTGGCCATCACGCGTTCAGCACCGCCGCTTCTTAATCCAGGAATTAAAAAAATAAATTTCATGCCTCGCCCCCTTACTGCCTGTCAGATTTTTAATATGGCGTGTAAATCCTGCCCGATAAAGCTTTCCTGATAGCACTGGATGCTGTTTTCTGACATCTGATAAAGCATCCTGCTGTCAATATTTAAAATATCTTCTGCTGTCTGCCTTATGTTTGAGCGGTTTACGTTCAGCCCGGTATTTTTATTTTTCACGATGTCAAAGTTTTCACCACTTCCTGCATTTAAAATCGGAAGCCCAAAACGCATATACTCAATGCTTTTTAATGACATGGTAGAATGAATGGATTCCCTTGGCACATTCAGCCCAAATACACACTGAGCAATAATCTCTGCCTTTTTACGTTCGTCAAACACGGTACCATAACAGATAATCCTGACGCCCGGCATCTGCAGTTCCTTTATCATCCTGTCCAGATTCTGCCCTTGTCCGATAATATGAACAGAACTCTTTCTGGACACGGACAGTATCTGTAACAAGCTCTTTACCAGGCTGATATCTGTAATATGGTTTACATTTCCCAGATAGCAGAATGCAATCTCTTTTTCCGGCTGGAACTGATAATCAGGTATCTGAGTCCGGTTTGCTGCAGGCTTTAAGACTTCAACTGGTATCTTTATATTCTTGCCTGTAAAAAAATCCCTGCATTCTTTTGACACGCATACAAGCTTGTCTGCCGCTTCGATATAGTTATCCCTTAAATTTTTCCATTTATCAAAGGGCATGCGCAAAAGCTTCTGGTACTTTTTATATGGAAAGCTTTCCGGCCATGTATCATGACAATCAAATATCAGTTTTGCATGCTTATTTGCAGTCCTGTATCTGGCACAGTTTTTCACAAGTGTATTTGGCGGAAATATGCAGTACACCAAATCTGGTTTTAACTTTTCGAGTATTTTCCCCGTCTTCCACGAAAAAACAACATGTGAAATCAGCCTTCCCGGTGAAATATTATTTTTATATCCTGGCACATGAATATGTATCGTTCCTTTCCGCCTGGCTTTTATATGTTTTTTCTGAATATGGTCATAATCTGAGGTGATATATGTCACCCTGTACCCTTTTTTCCTAAAATATGCGATGACACATTCCATCCACATAGAATAACTGTTAAAACAGCTGATACATACACATCTCATGTCATCTGCCTCCGATTACACAGTCCCGGTAACGTTCAAAAAATTCCCGTCTTTTTTTATCCAGCTTTTCTGCTTCATATTCTTTTGCTTTATAAAAATTTTTTTCTGCCTGTTCTTCCAGGCTGCCATGCAGGTTTTCCACCAACCTTTTACACAAAGCCCCCGCATTTCCTGCCGGAAACAGCATCTTCTTTTCCAGAAGTTCCCGGTTTCCTGCAATATCCGACGCAATCGCCGGGCATCCCCTGCTCATTGCTTCTACAAGCGCTCTCGAAAGCCCCTCAGAAAAACTCGGCTGAATATATAAATCAATTCCATCAATCCAGGATAATACTTCTTCATGGCGAAGCTGTCCCATAAATGTTACCCTGTCTGTCAGATGATATTTCTGTACCTGAGATTTTAAATATGACTCGTCTCCCCCTCCAGCAAGCTCATAGCGGATATCCATTTTATCCCGCAGCATATCCATTGCTCTTAGTACATCCTGCTGTCCTTTATTTTTCGTTGCCAGATGTGCAGTTGTCCCTATTACAAACGCACCGCGTTTCTTATTTCTAATCTTTTCTATTCGCCGATTTAAAATGCCCTCATCGGTTTGAGCAATTACCACATCTGATACAGCGCAGGCAGCACCCCGTGAAGGATATTTCTTTTGAAGATACTCTTTCGTTACATACAGCACAAAAGATGCATTCCACACATCTCTGCGTACCCGGTACTCCATATATGGAGCAGCTATTTTTCCCAGTGTACTGTGTAACCAGTAATTAATAAATACTTCACCAGCACATTCCAGAACATATGCTTTATTCAGCTTTCTTGCAGCATCCACAGCCAGCAGTGCCAGAACTCCTCCCCGGATAAAAACCAAATCGGAACAGGCAACCGCCTTCAGCAGCGTTTTCTTTATTCTCGGTATAACCGTGAAGAAGCCTTTCACCGTATTCATATTTGGAATATCCAGAAACCGGATATGGCTCAGGCTGATTTTTTCCTGATGTGCTTCCTGATAAGTTTTGTCTATCTGATACACTCTGACAGCTGCAATCAATTCATCTGCCACATCAAGATACCGGGCAAAAACCTCATCGGTCAGGGTTGTGCTGCAATAATCCCCATTGATATCTTTATAAACCGGCAAATCATGGCAGAATATTGCTCTTACCTTTTTCCGTTTACTCATGGAATCTCATCCTTACCCTTTCCTTTTTAAACTCCAGCTGTTACAGCCTGCATCTTCAAACAAAACAGCTCCCATGACTTCGATACCATTATGCTGGTAAAACTCCATTTCTTCATCAATATTTCTGTGCGCAGTCTTCCCTGTCCTGCATATCATCAGAACATGTCCCTGTTCGGCAATCCTATCCCATTGCGACATATCCCTGTTCACATCTTCGGCCTGCAGCGTTTCAATTCCCGACTCCTTCAGGCCCTGGGCAATCTCATTCAGGCATTTCTTTTCCGTCTCATCCAAGACGGTTGAGGCTGTCAGGCAGACCCTTTGAATTCCCTGGTTTCTGCACGAAAGCCGCAGACGGTTTAACACATACTCTGTTCTCTGTCTCCTGTTCTTATCCAGCTTTTCCGTCATGGATATGCTGCCATAAAACGGAATATTATAATTCAGCCGGAATTCCGAAGCGCTATTTACCGTGCCAGAAAGCAGATACAGGCACGTACAGATTACACAATGCAGGAAAATGCCTCCCGCAAATGCAAGCAGTACATATTTTCCACGAAACCAGTTCGATTCCTGCAATTCATCCTTTTCCGGTTCTTCTTCTGTCAGTCCGTAAGCAAGCTTCTGTTCTTCGCTAAATCCATCCAATGCTGCTTTCAGGCTCGACCGATACCCTTTCAGGGATTCCCGTTTATCACGCTGCAGTGTCTGCAAACTGCTGTCAGCAGTTATCTTATGCATGCTGCTTACCAGTGTCAGCGTATGTTTTCCACACTCCTTTTTCAAAACTGCATGGTACTCCTCTAAAGCTTCCTGTATGCTTTCTGAAAGCTGCTCTGCCTGTTTCGCATTTTTCCCGGTTACTTCCACATACAGCAATGTTTCCTTGGGCATATCGCCTTCCGTTCCATTCGTAATGCGGTATGTATCGTCCGTCCTCTGCCATGCCCGGATAATTTCCTGCAGATAACTGCTGTCCATATTCCATCTTCTGTTGTCTGCCTCTTTTATCGCCTCTGTTACACCTCCATTTGTCAGAAAAGTCAGATAGCCCTCTGTTATTTTCAAAAGATTCCTGCCTGCTGTATTGTCAATGCTGTATAAAGATACAACACTGTGCTTATGGTATGGGTCAGCCTGCATCAGGACAGAATTTTCCAGATATTCTTCCAGTTTTTGCATTTCTTCCGCAGCCAGGGCAGTATCATCCACTGCCTGCTGTTCTTCCTGTGTCAGTTCAATCTCCTGTATATCAGAAAAATCTTTCTCCAAAACTTTTTGCCCGTTTTTCACATACAGCAGGCAGCATGCCAGAGCCGCACAGGCAATTCCCAAAGCCACAGCATATTTCCATTTTCTGCAGATTCTGCACAGCAGCTGTGCTAAATCAATTCCAGCTTCTTCTGTTTTTTTCCAGGATTGGTTCCCGTTCATTTTTTTCTCCTTTTCCGATATCTTACTGATTTATTCTTGCTTGCAATATCCAGATTCCCTGCTTATACGGGCATTTTCCCGTTACTGTTCACTCCGTGACCAGTAACATTTTCCCATCATCTTTCTATGAAGTAATGAAATAGTTCATGCCCTGTTCACAATCTCAGCAGCAGACTTCATAAGATTCCATAAATCCAGCACTGCATCCGCCGGATGCTCTGTTCCCCAAAGAAGGCTGTCTGCATCTTTACCCAGGATTTTACAGATATCCGCAAAGGTTTCCAGACTCATGTGCCGTGTTCCACGTTCAATATGTCCCATAAAGGAAAGACAGATGCCGCACTCTTTCGCAAGCTTGTCCTGTGACATTCCTTTTTCTTTCCTTGCTTTCCGGATTCTCATCCCCATGCCCGCATAATCCAGTTCCTGCATATGCATCCTCCTCTCTTTCAGTCTCTGCTTGTACTTTTATCTTTCACTGACTCTAAATAATTCTTTTAGATAACATTTTGTTATAAAATGTTGTGTCTAAAATGTTATGCCTGAAATCCGCAATTCCTTATTTTATGCGGGTTTTCACAAAACTGGATGAAAAAAACGACTGGCAAAAAATCTGCATATTTCATATTTCTGCCTTTTCAGCACATTGTGTTTATCATGTTATCCCCAATGAATTTTTGTGGATTTATAACAAAAAATAATTTCTAAACAAAGAAAATCCTTTACGAAATTATGAAATAGTAACAATTTTTTCCTAAGGGTTGCAAAACAAGACGGATTGATATAAAATACTAGCAGATAACATTTTATAACAAAATGTTATCTGCTAGTTCTTTAAATTATAAGAGAAGATGGTTTTTTGAAAGATAAACAGAATGTAAACCCGGCCCGTTTATTAATCACACATGATAAACCGGGTCTGCTGCATGAAGAAAACTGATACAAGATATAGCTGGTTTAAACCGTTCTTTTGTACGATATCCTGTATATATCTGCTTCGTGCAACAGCCCCGAAAAAAATTCTTAAGTATTTTCTGCTCGTTATCTGGATTTCTTATCTATTCCATACTGAATCCTGAGCAGTTGTTTCAAATGAAATGTCCATGTGCTTTTTCAAGTATATCAACATTTTTACAGAACAACTACCGCTGACAATTTGGGTTCATACACCGTCCCATAGATTCTGCATATAATTTTCTTTTAGCAGATTCATCTATATATCTGCGATTCATCATATAACCTCTCTATATTTCTATGAATATCCAGCTTTATTGTTAGCAATAATTTACTACATGCCTTATACATTAAATTATAGTTTCGACATTATCTTCCACTTAGAAACATCCATTATTTTTCACTATTGATAAGAACATCTAATTCCTCTGCCGAAGCAAAATCTCTGATATCAGGCGCTTTTCCGCCTATTCCCTTTTCCTTTCTCCATTGTGCCGCCGTATCGTCCCGATTTTGATATAATACCAATTGCATCTGTTGCTTTTATCCACTGCTGCAGTGTCAATGCAAATACATTATCTCCCGATTCCGCTTGAAACCTACGAATTTTATAGGATAAGCATTCAGCATATATAACAGGCACTCTTGCAGCAATTTCTCTGGATTATGTTCCAATTCTATTATCGCTTTTATTTTGTTATTATTCTCAATAATCTTTTTTCTCTTTACACCAGTTTTTCAGGGTCAAATGGACTGCACAGGGTATAGTATTTGCCGTAAAAATATGGTATACTCTAAATAGCTTAAAATTTGATTGGAGGAATTTTTATGACGGCAGAAAAAGCATGGGATTATGCTATTGGCATGATTAAAGCGGATGGGCTTGAGCCGACTGAAGACTTTAAGAAATATATTGAATTGGAAAAAGCTGGCAAGGCTACTACAGAAAATCTCAAACAATACCTTGATAAAAAGTATAAGGCGAAGTATTTTATCTGCTGCGCCATACGTTAACAGTACCAGCATAAAATAAAATGCCGCATCCGAAATCAGGTTCGGTTGCCGTCATATAAATGATACAATTATACGAACTTTGGAGTATGCAAAGAACGGAACAATGGATGCTGAAATGCGAAAATTGTTTGATTTATAGTCTTTCGAGTTACTGGCACAAAACGGAATTAAATCTTTCAGCATTTACACTCTTTTCAGCAATAACATGAATTTCATAATGAAGGGGGTACATATAGAGGCATGGTGTTAGTATATATGCGAATATAAAGACACTTATATATGGAAAAGATTTTATGTGTGATACATCAACGAAGGCTATTGAGGATATATGTCACTTATTGCAATGTCAGCCAGAGAATTTGATTGAATGGAAAGTTGACATAAAGCCAGATTTGATATATGCAACCAGATTTAAGGAGTGATACTCTATGCGAAAATTAAAGGTATACTTAGATACATCGGTTATCAGCCATTTATTACAAGAAGATGTACCTGAGAAGATGGCAGATACAAGTGGAAAGTGGGGAATGATTATGATTGCAAAACCAGTTATCAGTCCAGATTTTACTATTGAAGATATTCATAAGATTAGGGAATATCATTATGAACTTACAAAAAATATGACAAAGCAAGAAAAAATTAATTTCTATAATGAAGGCGGGAGAGCCTTTTTGAAAGAAATGGAAGAAAGAAAGCCACAGAAAATGTAATAATTATGGAAACAGTGGTTATTAGTCCGGATTTTACCATTGAAAAACAGAAAAATCAGCATACGTACAACTTTGAACGAACTGCCCCCAAGTTCGTTCATTTTTATTTGGTTCGTTCAATTATGCACCAAGGGCAAACCAGCGCCTACGGCATACAAGCAAAAAAACAAGTCCTGCCAATCTATCAAATTGATAAAGCCTTGAAATCAAGAGATTTAAACCACCTTTGCCCATATCCTTTGTATCAATCTCGGTACTGTTATATCCTTCTATCTATTGCCGATTAGCCGGAGAGTAAAAATTGGGAGGGAATCCTTAAGGGACACTTCACATAAGGAAGTGTCTCTTGTGGCGTTTTAGAAAATTTGTAATGACGGTTGGATACGATGAATTTGGAGGAATAACTAAATATAATTGGAGGAAACTAAAATGAAATCATTATTTGAGCAATTCGGCGGTACATACCGAAAAGAAAATGCCTTTGTTGAGATTGACAAGCAGGCACAAGAACGGTTTTTTCGGATTGTAGAGCAGATGAAACAAGAACAAGGGATTACAGAACAACTAAAGGTAATTAACCCTATAAAGTGGACACAACTCATGAATTGTGTCAGACATCAGGCAGATGAAATCATTTTTGCAGAACTTATCTTTAATTGATTTTGAAAGCGGCATTGGCGCACAGCTAATGTCGCTGTTTCATCTGAGAAAGTGGAAAAATTTATTTGTATATGGTAAAATGGAAAACACATATACAGCCAAAGGATAGGATATACTGATTGGAGGAAGATAAAAGTGGCAGGTAGAGAGGTTGGCTTTATTGTGGATGATGAATATAAAGCATGGATAGAGAATATAAAGAACAGGATAAAGCATAGTCAGATAAAGGCTTCTGTTAAGGTGAATCATGAGATGCTTGATTTATATTGGGATATAGGCAGAGATATTGTTGCCAAACAGAAAAATGCAAAATGGGGAGAAGCATTTCTTGCAACAATGAGTAAAGATTTACGAAAGACTTTTCCTAATATGTCGGGTTTTTCAGTGCAAAACTTAAAAAGCATACGTTATTGGTACAAATTTTATAACTCCGACGAAAATGGCTTACAGGCTGTAAGCCAAATGGAATTAATTGAAAAAATAATTAAATCTATTCCGTGGGGGCATAATCAGAGGATTATGTATAAGTGTAACAATATTGCAGAAGCATTATTTTATGCGCAGAAAACGATGGATAACGGTTGGAGCAGAACTGTTTTAGAACATCAAATAGATAGCGGTCTGTATGACAGACAAGGCAAAGCTATTACCAATTTTCAATTAAAATTGCCAGAGCCGCAGTCTGATTTAGCTGAACAAACATTGAAAAATCCATACAATTTTGACTTTCTGACTTTGAGAGAAAAATATGACGAGAAAGAATTAGAGGATGCCCTTATCAAGCAAATTACTCAGTTTCTACTGGAATTAGGCACAGGTTTTTCTTATCTGGGAAGACAGGTTCATTTGCACGTCGGTGAAAGTGATTTCTATATGGACTTGCTTTTTTATCATGTCAGTCTTCATTGATATGTTGTCGTGGAGCTGAAAACGGAAAAATTCAAGCCAGAATTTGCAGGTAAATTAAATTTTTATGTTACGGCTGTCAATAAACAGATGAAAACAGAACAGGATAATCCGACAATAGGTATACTTATTTGCAAGGATAAAGATGATGTTGTCGCTGAGTATGCACTTGATGATATTTCACAACCAATTGGGATTGCAGAATATGAATTGACAAAGGTACTTCGTGAGGAATTTAAGAGTAGTTTGCCGACAGTGAAGGAAATAGAGAGTGAGTTGTCTGAATAAATTGGCTTACGGATTGTAGGCCAATTTATAGTTTGAAAGGTTCAAAAACTTAAACAAATGCCTTACCACCATTGACAGAATGATTTAAAAGCGGTAAATGCTTGATGTAAAATTGATGAGAATTTATTTAAGAATATCTCTTAAAATGTTGAAAGGAATTTATAAATATGGTATGTGCGTATTGTGGAAAAGAAGCAAAAGGAACTAAAGAACATATTGTTTCATGTGCGATATTGGATTTGTTTCCAGAGTGTTATATAACTTTTGATGAAACGAGAAATAGGATTCATGAGTCAGACCCTATGGTAAAAGATGTTTGTGCTGATTGCAATAATAATCGAATTTCATATATCGATAGTTATGCCAAGGATTTTATAGCGAAATATTTTATTCAAACCTATAGTGAAAATGACAGGGTTGAAATAGAATATGACTATGTCATGATTCAAAAAATGCTATTGAAATATGCTTATAATGATATGCGGTCACATAAAGAAGATTGCTCATTTTTGGATGAAGAAATAAAACAATTTCTTATGAATTCCAATGATGCTATCCCTAAAGCAAACATAACTATTTTGTGTGGGCTTGCTGTTAATGTTTCTCCTGTTCCTGATGCAATGTTTGGAAATCTTAAATTACGTTGGGGTAAAAATCCATTGTTTTACTCAAACAGTATGATAAGAAATATAAATTATGAAACAGGACAGATTACTTTGAATGAAGATATAGAAAAAGAAAATTTTCCAGATTTAAAAATTTCATATGTATTTAGGTTTAATAGTGTGCAGTTTTTATTGCTATGCTGGAACAAAAAATCAAATAAAATTGAACAAAACCGTACTGTTTTGCGATGTCAATACCCATACTATTTGATGAACGAGGCTGAGTCAAGAGCAGTATTGCCAATATGTACAGACGAATTGAATTACCATCGATTTGACCATATACATGTTCGATGGGATGGATTATTTGAGGTTGGTTTAATGAGAAAATATGCAAGCGGGGGCAATTATAAGTATAAAGAATTGTATGAAAGAGCATGGAAAGAAGAAGAAAAAAAGATAAAAGACGAACATTCTCATTAAAAATCTTATAAATATTTAAGTTGGTGTAAAGGCTACAATGTCTTACCAAGCACTGAATTTGGCTATCCAAATCCGCTTGTTAGGGGCAAAAGCCCCTAAGACCCCATTATCATAATGACAGCAAATCTTAAGCTAAAATTAAGGATGCCATAGCTTGTATTATTCTGATACACAAAGTACAATATACAAAACAAAGTGAGGGTGCTGTTAAGTGACTAAATATAAAATTATGCTTGTTGATGATGAGCCAGATATATTAGATTTACTTGAAAAGGCTCTAAACATAGAGGGTTTTTACAATATTACTAAAATTGATAATGGGATTTCCGCTGTAATTACGTGCAAGGAAATTCAGCCAGACATTATTATCTTAGATGTTATGCTGCCAGATATAGATGGGTATGAAGTGTGTAAAAAAATCCGAGAGTTCTCTCATTGCCCTGTTTTGTTTCTTTCTTCAAAAAATGATGAATTGGACAAAATACTTGGCTTGGCTGTTGGCGGTGACGATTACGTCACAAAGCCGTTTAGTCCTAAAGAAATAGCATATAGGGTGAAAGCACAGTTACGCCGTGCGGAATACAGACAAGTTCCAATACAGGATTTTTCTATTAAAATTGGTGAACTGATGATAGATACTGATGGCTGTAGGGTAATGAAGAATGATAAGGAAATCGGGTTAACCGCACGGGAATTTGAGATTTTACGGTATTTGGCTGAAAATTTAGAGCGGGTAGTCAGCCGTGAACGCTTATATGAAACTGTTTGGGGTGAGGACAGCTTTGGATGTGATAATACGGTAATGGTACACATCCGTCATTTGCGTGAAAAGTTAGAGGAAAATCCAGCAGCACCCAAATATATTATCACGATGAAGGGCTTAGGCTATAAATTGGTAAATCCACATGAGAAATAAAAAGAAACAAAATCCATTTTTAAGGATATTCGTTTTAGCGTCAGCATTACTTCTTATCGCCGTTGTTATTGCAATCGGAATGTTCTACTATATTTTCGGAATAACTGAGCCAGAAGGTTTGAGCTTAGCATCATGGCCAGACAGGTTTACAGATAATTTTTCAGTATGGATGGAGAACGATAACGGCAATGTCAAAATAGAAGAAATAGGGCTTAAGCGGTTGGACGAATATGGGTTGTGGCTTCAGGTCATTGATGAAACAGGACAAGAGGTTTTTTGCCACAACAAGCCTGAGGATTATCCAATCAAATACTCTGCATCTGAACTGATTTCGCTCCGCACAAGTGCCTATGAACAGGGAAACACTGTTTTTGTGAACAGCTATGAACAATCAGGGAAAACATGGTGCTATTTGATTGGATTTCCTTATTCGATAGGGAAACATATGCTTTACTATAACGGAGAGAATGTGGGACGGCTTTCCCCATTGTTCCGCAGGGGAATATTCTTCATTTTGTGTTCCATTCTTCTGTTCATGATTTGTTATGGCTTTTGGCTTACCAAACATCTTGGCAAAATATCAGAAGGTATCGGGGATATTTCAATGCGTTCCTATACGTCGTTGTCTGAAAAGGGAGTTTTTGGAGAAATCTATGGGGCGCTTAATAAGATGAATTCAGCAATCTGCCATAGTGATAAAGTTCAGCAGGATACGGAACGGATACGAAGGGAGTGGATTGAAAATATTACGCACGATTTGAAAACACCGCTCTCGCCAATTAAGGGCTATGCGGAATTGCTTATGGACAGTCCCAACTTAGACGGTGAAACCATACAGGAATACGGTGGAATTATCTTAAAAAATGTGAATCATACTGAAAAGATGATTAACGATTTAAAGCTGACCTATCAGTTGGAATCATGTTCAGTGCCATACCGTCCACAGACGGTACGCCTTGTGCGTTTTCTGAAAGAGCTGGTCATTGATATTGTAAATGACCCTGCCTTTGCTAATCGCAGTATTGAGTTTGAAAGCAATATGCAGGAATGTGAGGTTTGCATTGACATTGATTTATTCCGCCGTGCCGTAATTAACCTTATCATTAATGCATTGACGCATAACCCACCCGAAACAAAGGTAACAATCCGTATAGACACAGGTTTGAAAAATAAAATATTGATTTGCATTTCTGATAACGGAATAGGTATGAGTGACAAGGAACAGTCGGAATTGTTTAACCGATATTACAGAGGGACAAACATGAGAGAGAAACCAGAGGGAAGCGGTCTTGGACTTGCAATTGCAAAACAGATTATAACACTCCACAATGGAAATATTGCTGTTAAAAGCAAACGGGGTGAAGGAACACGGTTTACTATCGTTCTTCCTTTCGTGGATCAATAACTTAAGGTTTCATTGTTATTGCCGTATACCCTCGCTTCGCTGGGGCAGACCCTGGCATAAGGGTATCTTAAGATTAATTTAAGATACAAAAAAGCACTGCCTAAGATAGATGATTTATGCTTAAAGCTAGGTCATCTATTTTTTTGCGGGTAATGACCATAAATATGAATACGAGGAGGTTCTGTATGGAATTACAGTTACAAGATTTAAGAAAGCAGTACGGAACAAAATCTGCTGTGGGCGGTGTAAGTGCTAATTTAGTGCCGGGGGTATATGGGCTGCTTGGTGCAAATGGTGCGGGCAAAACAACGCTGATGAGGATGATATGCGGGGTTCTCAAACCAACTTCGGGCAGTATCAGTTTAAACGGAAAAACAATCGAGCAATTAGGTGAGAGGTATTATACCCATTTGGGATATATGCCGCAGGATTTTGGCTTTTATCCTGATTTCACCGCCCGTGAATTTATGCTGTATATGGCGGCGGTGAAAGGACTTGATAAAAGACAGGCAAAAAAACGAACAGAGGATTTGCTCTACATGGTAAACTTGACCGATGTGGCAGATAAAAAAGTCAAGTCTTATTCTGGAGGTATGAAACAGCGTCTTGGTATTGCACAGGCGGAACTGAACAGACCATCTATCCTGATATTGGATGAACCTACGGCGGGGCTTGACCCAAAAGAAAGAGTGCGTTTCCGCAATCTTATCTCAGATTTTGCAAGAGAAAAAATTGTTATTTTATCCACGCATATTGTTTCTGATGTTTCTTATATTGCAGATACGATTTTGATGATGAAGCAAGGTCGTTTTCTTTTGCAGGAGCCGATGAGTACGGTTACAGACGATATCAAAGGCAAGGTGTGGGAACTCTTAGTGGATGAAAGGACTGCTGTGGAATATAGCAGGAAATTTTCTGTTGTAAACCTTCACCACGAAAACAATATGGTGCGGCTGCGCATGATAGAGGAAACTGCTCCGAGGGAAGATGCACGGATTGTAGAGCCGAGTTTAGAAGATTTATTTTTGTACCATTTTGGAGAAAAAAATGAAAAACAGGAGGAAAGGTAATATGCTGGTAAAATATGAGTTTTTGAAGATACTGCGTAAAAAATCTACTTTAATTGTTATGGCAGTAAGCCTGATTTTAACAGGATTTCTTTTCGGTCTGCCCATTATACAATACCAAACTTACAATCAGGATGGTGTCATAAAGGGGACAGAGGGTATTGCTTATGAAAAAGAGCAGTATGCGGATTTGTCAGTTCCTTTGTCCGAGGAATATATTGCTGAAACAATCCGAGAAGTGCAAGAACTTTTTGTAAACCCTGATAATATCGGATATGACGGAAACGAACAGTTTTTAATTGGCGATGCTTATTGGAATGGAGTTGCACCAAGGGAAAAACTGCTTAACCTGATTGCCAACGCTTACAGTAAGCCAAATGAAATTCTGGGCTATAACAATCTCCCTGATTTGGATATAAAAGACGGAGCGTTCTTTTATCAGACAATGGAAGGAAAGATACAAACCCTGCTTAACAATCCATCCCGAAAATTATCCGATGAACAAAAAGAATTTTGGGACAGTATGGCGGGCAAGGTGGACACACCGCTGCAATATGGATATTACGAAGGATGGGAAGTCATTATAAGCAGCTTTGAGCTTTTGATGTTCGCATTACTGGCTGTCTGCATTGTGGTTGCTCCTGTCTTTTCTGGGGAATATCAGGCGGGAACAGACGCAGTGATTTTATCTGCAAAGTATGGAAAAACAAAACTGACAACAGCAAAAATTGCAGCATCACTTTTATTTGGAACGGCTGCATTTATACTCCATATTGTTGTGGCGTGTGGATTGCCGCTTGCAGCGTTTGGAGCAGATGGCTGGAATCTGCCGTTGCAGATTGCAAATACAACAATTCCTTACCCATTGACATTTTTACAGGCTGTCCTTATCAATATTGGAATTATTTACTTGGTACTCCTTGCTATGGTTGGACTGACACTCCTTTTGTCTGCACAACTGAAAAGCCCTTATCTTGTGCTGATTATTCTTGTTCCCATACTATTCATTCCTATGTTCTTAACGCCAAACCGAACAACAGGAGCATATAATCTGATTTTGTTTTTGCTGCCCTACCGTTCAACAATGCCAGAATTTGGCAAATATATTTCATACCAATTCGGCGGTTTGGTTTGGGATGCGCTCACCGTAAGGACTATCTTGTATGCTTTTTTAACAGTAATTATGCTGCCATTAGCAAGATTAGGATTTAAGAAACATCAGGTTGCGTAAGGAGCACAGTATGAAAAAGAAAAAAATAATGATTTTAGGTGTTATGGTGATTTTGACGGTTATTGTTATCGGTGTAATGGCGGTTTGCCAATCCCCAAGATGGTCTGAAAAGTCATTTGACGCTACTGTTCAGGAAATTGTCACACAACCTGATGGAGAGGTTCGATTGATTGTAGAACGAACAACTGAAATCTATGGCAGTCCTATCAATTCTCTCGGTATAAGTGAAGTTACAAAACTGCTTGGTGGAGATGGAAAAGAAATAGCAATTACTAATTTTCAACAAGGAAATGCTGTTACTGTAACATTAAAAGATGCATATACAGAAGAAACGCCATATTACTATCCGACAGTATATGAGATAAAAATTATTGACACGGATAAATAAAATCTAAGAGCAATACATGCCCACCGAATAAAAAAAACGATTGTTTGGTGGGCGGTTCTGCTATGCCTGAAAGACTAACAGACACTCTCCAAACCTGTTTTGAAGTTTGGAGAGATTTTTATGTCCTTTTTTCGGGCGGTATTCAATCTGCTCATACAAAGCAAGGTTAATTCATACATAGCATATCGGGGAAAAGCAGGAAGTTTGTTAAAAAAGTCTCTGCCCATGCAACGCTGCTTGCTTGAAGTCGCAAGGGAACAGTACACAGACTTCTATCGGGATAAGGAGCGGTGGCGTTATCTTCAGAAACTGGATACAAAGAACAGCCTGCTTTCATTGGATGGCTTTATGGATGATGAGGGCAACGCTTTAGACTTCATTGCTGATGAATCGGCGGATGTCGAGAAAACTGTTATCCATGCGGTGATGTTGGACAGGCTGAAAACCGCCCTGCCCTTATTGTCGGACAGTGAACAGGCGTTGATACAGGCAATCTTTTTTGATGGACTTACCGAACGAGAAGTCGGATTTAGGCTGCACTTCCCGCCATACTTCATAAGTGGGCGGCAAGAACGGTTGCAGATATTTTGGAACGGCTTGAATACTGCGGTCATACAGTCAATTTCCGTTCTACGACACGCTCTTTCAAAGACAAGACCAAAATACACAGACCGAGAGAAGAATGGAAAGTCTTTGAAAATACCCACGAAGCCATCATTGATAACAATACTTGGGAGCTTGTGCATGAGCTTAGAAGCCATAAACGCAGACCAAACCGCACAGGCGAGGTCAGCATTTTTTCTGGATTACTCTATTGTGCCGACTGCGGAGAAAAGCTGTATTACAGCG
>OFHA01000620.1_pt1 | contig 30153 bp, 36 predicted proteins | sample 1521891 | NCBI WGS metagenome assembly OFHA01 (sample SAMEA3504089, study PRJEB24116) | mouse gut metagenome | biome: mouse gut; feature: mouse-associated habitat; material: faeces | place: Denmark | collected 2011
TTATTAGACATTGCCCTGATTCTTCACATGGAGCATGGCGGCGGCAACAACTCTACCTTTACGACACATCTTGTATCCTCTTCTGGTACAGATACTTATTCGGTAATTGCAGCATCCATTGGTTCTTTAAAGGGTCCAAGACACGGCGGCGCCAACATCAAGGTCGTACAAATGTTCGAAGATCTGAAATCCAAACTGACCGACTGGACAGATGAAGACGAAGTCCGCACATACCTAAAAGCCGTACTTCATAAAGAAGCCTTTGACCATGCCGGACTTATTTACGGTATGGGACATGCCGTATACTCTCTTTCTGACCCGCGTGCACGAATTTTCCGGTCATATGTAGAGCGATTATCGATTGAAAAAGGATATACGGAAGAATTTTCTCTCTATTCCATGGTAGAACGGCTCGCGCCGCAGGTAATCGCGGACGAACGCAAAATCTATAAAGGCGTCAGTCCGAACGTGGACTTTTACAGCGGATTCGTATACCGGATGCTCGGTCTGCCTCTGGAACTATATACGCCGATCTTTGCGATTGCGAGGATTGCGGGCTGGAGCGCCCACAGACTCGAGGAGATTTCCTACAATGGACGGATTATGCGTCCTGCCTATATGAGCGTATCCAGCAGAAGAGACTATATTCCGCTGGATGAACGGGTATCAGAATTGTAGTCATCCGTATCGCAGACTGCCCGGACATACAAAAAGAGCCGGCTGTTCGCCAGCTCTTTTTGCCTGTCATAACAGACGATCGTCGCATTACACATGCTCACCTTTTACTTCTCTTAATTTTCTGACATACCAGATGCAGACAATCAGAAAGCATGCCATACTCAAAAGATCCAGCGCCGGCAGCTTTATCACCTGACTGTTCAAAATATCCGCCGCTCCGTACAGACAGATCATGATCCCGAACAAAATCGTCGGCTGATACAGCTTCTCACAAAACTCTTTCGCGTTTCTTACTCTGCCCTGCTCTTCTTTTGGAATCAGAATGGCAGACGGGATTCCTGTTTTTTTCATCCGCACGGCTGAGAGAATCGCATTGATACCCAAAATGAGTATAATGATATCAAACAACAGAACGATCATTTCTGACGACATTGTAATACTTCCTTTCTTAAATGGTTAACAAATAGATGTTTTTTCGGCTTCTTTTTGCTATTATAATCGTTCGAAAGGCCCTTCGCAACAAATTTAGCGGGTTTTTTATGAATTCTTCCAATTTTCCATTGCATAATTTGTATTTATCTTGTAAAATTTAAACATAAGGATAGAAAAAGGAGTGTATCACTATGTTATTATCTGAAGCCAAAATTTTAATCGGGGATGATTCAATTCTGGCACGTAAACAATTAAAGGATATTTTATCCGGACTCGGTGCAACACATTATATAGAAGCTGCTAATGGTCAGGAAGCAATCGACAGCTTTAATGCGGAACCTGCGGATATTGTATTCCTGGATATTGTCATGCCAGTCAAAGACGGTGTCGAAGCAGCAAGGGAAATCATGAAGCAGCATCCCTCAGCAACTATTATTATCGCTTCCTCTATCGGCACAAAAGAACAGCTGAAAAATGCCATAGAAGCCGGAGCAAAGGATTTTATCCAAAAGCCTTTCTCTGCCAGCAGTATTAAACGGATTATCGAAGCACGTTTCGAATGTTAAAAGAGGAGACAGTCTATGTATACACAATTTTTTGGGAATTTTCTTTTGTGCCGGAATGTTGTAACGCCGGAACAGCTTATTGAAGCAATTAACAAAGAATCGACAAGCCATATCAAATTAGGGACGCTGGCAATGTATCATAACCTGATGACCGCCAAAGAAATCGACGATGTCGTTGTTGCGCAGACACACGAAGACAAGCCGTTTGGCGAGCTTGCCGTTGAGCGCAAATACCTGACAGAAGACGAGGTAAACCGGCTTTTGTCGGAACAGAGCCCGGAATACCTTCTGCTTGGACAGGTTTTAATTGAGCAGGGCATTATTACAAACAGTGACTTGGAAGATTTAATTATTGATTATGAATCCGAGCACGAGATTTATGACCTCGACCTGCAGATTGACCAAAAGGAGCAGGTAGCAAAGCTCATCCGCCACTATTTCAAGCTGGACAGCCTGAACAACAGCGATATTTACGAATCATACCTGACACTGCTTTTTAACAACCTGATTCGCTTTATCGGGGCTGATTTTACGCCGCTGACGCCAGTCCTGTGCGAGGAATACGCCACACAGTTTGGCATTGCGCAGCATATTCACGGAAAGTATGACATTATGACGGCCCTTGATATGAGCCGTGAAATGGCCGTAGAATTTGCTTCCCGTTATGCAATGGACACATTTGACGAATTTGACGAATATGTACAGGCTTCCCTGGAAGATTTCCTGAATCTCCACAACGGCCTGTTTACGGTAAATATGTCAAACAACAATTCCGTTGAGCTGCAGCTGGCACCGCCGGAAATACACGATGAAAACCTGGTTGATTTGCGCCAGGATGCTGTATCATACCTGTTTCCGGTGCTTTATCCGTTTGGAACCATCAATATTCTGCTTTCGTTCTAAGACAGTACGGGCAGCACGGAGAATTTTGAATGTACTATTTTTACATATAAAAGGGGCTGTCGCACTAAGCAAAATATATACAAGATATTGTATAGAAGGATGATTTATACCAGCTGTATCTTGTATCATTTTTCTTAATGCGGCAGCCCTTTTTGTTATGGCTGCTGCCTTAATTTATTCCAAGAAATCTGCGTACCACAAGCGGCATATCCCCTGCTTCGCATTCTTCGCGGTGCAGTACCGGTGCAGTGCGGATTTCCTCGACTGCCTGCGGAACCGGGACGCCAGAAAGCCTGCTCAGTTCGTCTGCCAGTTCAAAATCGCTCTGCGCGTCATTTCCCGGACGGACTGCGTCCATAACGCTTCTTGTAAATTTGAACGGGCTGGCCGTTGATGCGATGACCATTTTCGCATCGTCTTTGGTTTCTGCCTGGTATTTCCTGCATACGGCTGCTGCAACGGCTGTATGGGTATCGGCCACATAGCCTGTTTTTTCATAAAAATCCCGGATGGTCTGTGCCGTTTCCTGTTCACTGGCATAGTTTCCATAAAAGCTGTCCAATGCAGCCATCATTTCTGCGGTAATGCTGTATGTGCCGTCTTCTGCCAGCTTTTTCATATAGGCAGCATTTTCTTTCGCATTATTCCCCGCTATATGGTAAATGAGCCGCTCCAGGTTGCTGGAAATCAGGATGTCCATGGACGGCGACGAGGTCAGCATAAATTCCCGGTTTTTATTGTATGTTCCCGTTGCAAAGAAATCATAGAGCACCTTGTTTTCATTCGATGCGCAGACCAGCTTTCCGATTGGAAGCCCCATATGCTTTGCATAATAAGCTGCCAGGATATTTCCAAAATTTCCGGTCGGCACCGTCACGTTTATCTGCTCCCCTTGTGTAATTTCACCTTTTGCCAGAAGCCTTGCATATGCGTATACATAATACACAATCTGCGGCACTAACCGTCCGATATTAATGGAATTTGCAGATGAAAACTGGTATCCGTGTGCTGCCAGCTCGCGGGCCAGCTCTTTATCGGCAAACATCTGCTTTACGCCTGTCTGCGCCTGGTCAAAGTTGCCATGAATGCCAGCCACGCAGGTATTTGCACCCTTCTGCGTGACCATCTGTTTTTCCTGAATCGGGCTGACGCCGTTTTTCGGATAAAATACGATGATTTTTGTCCCTTCCACACCGGCAAAGCCTGCCAGGGCTGCTTTGCCAGTGTCACCCGATGTCGCTGTCAGGATGACAATTTCATTCGTAACATGGTTTTTCTTTGCCGAAACTGTCATCAGGTGCGGCAGAATCGATAATGCCATATCTTTAAAAGCAATCGTTGCACCATGGAACAGCTCCAGAAAATAGACGCCGTCTGCACGGACAAGCGGGGCAATTTCTTCCGTGTCAAATTTGCTGTCGTAAGCTGCCTGAATGCAGTCCTTTAATTCCTGCTCTGTAAAATCGGTCAGAAACTGCTTCATGACCGTATAAGCCGTCTCCTGATAAGTCATTCCAGCCAGATCTTGCAAAGATACATCCAGGGCCGGAATCCGCTCCGGCACAAACAGCCCGCCGTCATCGGACAGCCCTTTCAGGATAGCCTGTGACGCCGTGGCTTTTACATCTGCATCTCTTGTGCTTGCATACATTAAATCCATGTTCTGCTCCTCTTTCATTCTGTAATGTTTTCCTATTTCAAAAAAATAACCGTGAACCTTCCTTATTATTATAAGCAAGATTCTGTTTTTGACAAGCCTTAATATTCATATTATAATAAAAAAGCTGTATCTGTGTTACAGTTCACGGCCTAACCGGCCGCGAACTGTAACGGCATCCAGCCCATTGAAAAGTCGCCTGACGGCGAGGGGCTGGATGCACGCAACCGCTATTTTACTGGCCGAACGCCTTGCAGCAGGGTGCAAGGCACCGTGAATAGTAACGTATCTGTGTCACAGTTTTGGCTTACGATATTTTCCGGCCTGCAGCAAAACCGTATCAAAAAAGGAGCAGCCATGTTACCAGGCGTATTTCGTGCAGCAAAAAAAGACGGCAGCATCTATTACCGGTCAAATATTACATACCGCGGCAAGCATATCAGCCTCGGCAGCTTTGATTCGCAGCTGTATGCACACTATGCTTACCTGGAAGCGGGACGCCTTTTGCAGGATGCGCGGATTACGATAGATAATGCTGTTTTTTCCAGCTTTCTGCTGCATCATGAAAAAGTAGTTTCCCTGCTGAATTTCCGGGATAACCGCATTTATATCAAAAATCCGGTTTATATGTACCGCTCGTATTTTCATTATTACCTGACACCGGATGAAATCTATAAGTTTGACATCGATGACCTGTTTTATTTTTCCAGCCACAAGCTGCTCAAACGGGGCGGACGGCTGTATGTCAATGACTACGGCATGCAGGTAACCGTGCTTTCCCGCTACGGCATCCGGAATTTTGCTTCGGCCGGAAAAGATTATGCATTTGCAAACCAGGACCCTTTTGACCTGCGCTATGAAAATATCATAAATATCAATCCCTTCCATGGCGTCCGCAGATGCAGCCGCAACGGAACTGTTTTTTATGAAGTCTATATCCACATAAACGGGGACTGCCGGGCCGGCACTTATCCAACGCTGCGCGAAGCCGCAGTTGCCTATAACAAAGCAGCCGACCTGGCACGTGAGCATGGGATTGCAAAAAATTTTCCGAAAAATTATCTGGCAGAGCTTTCCGGCGCAGAATATGCCCGCATTTACGAACAGGCAGAACTTTGCGAAAAATTCAGGCAGTATTTAAAGAAAAAGCATTCCGAAACATCCTGAACCCCTCCCCCGCAGCAGCAGCTTTTAAACCAGCTGCTGTGGGAAGGGCTGCATGCCCCAGGCTTTTAATTCTGGTTGATATAATTTACAAGCCCCTCAGCTGCTATGATTTTCTGCATAAACGGCGGGAAAGCCTGTCCCTGAAATTCTTCCCCGGTTGTGATGTTGCGGATAATACCGCTGTCAAAATCCACTTCTATTTCATCCCCGGCAGAAATGCCTTCGGCTGCTTTCGGGCATTCAATAATCGGAAGCCCGATATTAATGGCATTGCGGTAAAAAATACGCGCAAATGTCTTGGCAATGACACAGCTGATGCCGGACGCTTTGATTGCAAGCGGTGCATGCTCCCTGGAGGAACCGCAGCCAAAATTTTTATCTGCAACAATAATATCGCCCTGATGGACATTTTTTACAAATCCGGTGTCAATATCTTCCATGCAGTGCAGTGCGAGCTCCTTCGGGTCTGAGGAATTCAGATACCTTGCCGGAATAATGACATCGGTGTCAACATTATCTCCATATTTAAATACATGGCCATTTGCTTTCATTTATTTTCCCTCCTCGTCTGGTCCTGCTAACCGGCCTTTGACTGCGCTTGCTGCTGCAACAGCCGGGCTGGCAAGGTAAATTTCAGAATCTACATGGCCCATGCGGCCGACAAAATTGCGGTTTGTCGTAGACACACAGCGCTCTCCCTGCGCAAGAATGCCCATATACCCGCCAAGGCATGGCCCGCAGGTCGGCGTGCTGACGATAGCTCCGGCTTCGATAAATGTGCGGATAAGCCCTTCTTCCATGGCATCCAGGTAAATCTGCTGGGTTGCAGGAATCACAATAACGCGGACTCCTTTTGCCACTTTCTTTCCTTTTAAAATTTCTGCTGCACAGCGAAGGTCATCCAGCCTGCCATTGGTACAGGAGCCGATAACGACCTGGTCAATTTTGATATCCCCGGCTTCATCAACGGTTTTCGTATTTTCCGGAAGATGCGGGAAGGAAACCGTAGATTTCAAAGTACTTAAATCAATGGTAATTTCCCGTTCGTATTCGGCATCGGCATCGGCTTCATATATCTTGTAAGGACGTCTGGAATGCTCCTTTATGTAAGATTCTGCCAGTGCATCCACCGGGAAAATGCCGTTTTTGGCACCGGCTTCAATTGCCATATTTGCAATGGTAAAACGGTCATCCATCGAAAGGCTTGCAATGCCGTCTCCGGTAAATTCCAGGGACTGGTACAGTGCGCCGTCCACGCCGATCAACCCGATGAGGTGAAGGATCACGTCCTTGCCGCTGACATACGGTCCCAGCTCCCCCACCAGATTCGCCTTGATGGCGGAGGGCACCTTGAACCACGCCAGCCCGGTGGCCATTCCCGCCGCCATGTCGGTGGAGCCCACGCCGGTGGAGAACGCCCCCAACGCCCCATAGGTACAGGTGTGGGAGTCCGCCCCGATGATCACCTCTCCGGGTGCGGTAAGCCCCTGCTCCGGCAGGAGGGCGTGCTCAATCCCCATCCGCCCCACATCGTAGAAGTGGGTAATGGTGTGCTTTTGGGCGAACTCCCGGCAGGCGGCGCACAGCTGGGCGGATTTGATATCCTTGCAGGGGGTGTAGTGGTCCAGGACGATGGCGATTTTGTCCTCGTCAAAGACCTGGGTGAAGCCCGCCTTCTCAAACTCCGTAATCGCCACCGGGGTGGTGATGTCGTTGCCCAGCACCAGATCCAGCTTCCCCTCGATGAGCTGTCCCGGCTCCACCCGGTCCAGTCCGGCGGAACGGGCCAGGATTTTTTGGGTTATGGTCATACCCATGGAATTACCTCCTCAAAATATTTCGTGCACTTATTATGCCAAATGCCGCCGGGAAACAATGTAAACTGTGATACAGTTCAGCAAGGAAAAGGAGGCGGTGGACATGGCGGACTGGGATCGGTTGTCGGAGGGCCGCAGTCCCCGGAAATACCGGGCAGGACAGATGGTCTACCTCCAGGGCACCCCTCCGGACTGCTTTTACTACCTGGCCTCCGGCTCGGTGCGCAGCTTCATCAGCAGCCCCTCCGGGGAGGAACGGGTGCTCACCGTCCATCGGGCGGGCGATCTCATGGGGGAGGCGTCCTTTTTTGACGGCTGCCCCCGGGTCACCTCCGCCATGGCGTTGGAGGACTGCCTGATCCTGTCCGTCAACCGGGAACAGCTGGACCGGGCCTTCCAACGCCACCCGGAGCTGGCCCTGCCCATGCTCCAGCACCTGGCCCGGACGGTGCGCACCCTGTCCGGGCACGTGGGGGCCTCCTCCCTGCCCGCCCAGCAGCGGATCGCCCGCTGGCTCCTGGGCCAGCCCACTGGAGAGGACAGCACCATCAGGACCACCCACGAGGAGATTGGCCAGGCGGTGGGCCTGTCCCGTGTGACGGTGAGCCGGGTGCTGGGGGATCTGGCCGCCCAGGGGCTGGTGGGGCTGGGGTATCGGACGGTGGCTGTCTTGGATCGCGAGGGATTGTATGAGATGATCAATTTGGAGGGCTGATCAGTGCCTTCCGCTGTACTGTCCTTTTCTGATTCAAAATGACAAGTTCTATTGGAGGAAGTGGTTTATTATGTATATTGAAACTCAAAGGATGATCATTCGGGAGTATACGATGGGTGACTCAGAAGATTTATATGAGATTTTTGGTAATGCCGAGGTGATGAAGCATTGTGAGCCTGCATACAGTCCTAAAAAACAACTGATTTCTTATCAATGTTTTGTATTGGGAAAAGAGGGTCTGTTGCCGCAGTTCACAAGGACAGCGGCAAAATGATTGGCTATATTCTATTCAAGGCTTTTGAATCCTGCAAAGCGGTGGTTGAGTATGCTTTCAATCAGCTGGAAGCACACAAAATATTTGCGGAAGCCATTGACAGCGTAAAATCAGTTGGCCTAATGAAAAAACTCGGTATGCGGCTGGAGGGAATCCAGCGAAGCCAAACAAAAGACAATGACGGAAACTGGGCCGACCTCTATTTTTATGGGCTGTTAAAAGAGGAGCAGTAAGGCGTTTTGCCTTGCCGCTCCTCTTTTTTCATAAGATGATACAGATCAACCCCCCGGACCCCTCGTTGATGATCCGCTGCAAGGTCTCCCGCAGCTTCTCCCGGGCCTCCTCCGGCATCCGCTTCAGCTTGCCGTTCAAATCCTCCCCCACCAGCTCGTGGAAGGAACGCCCGAAGATGTTGGAGTCCCAGATCTTCCCGGTGTCCCCCTCAAACTGCTGGAGCAGGTAGTCCACCATCTCCTCCGACTGCTTCTCGGTGCCCATAATGGGGGACACCTCCGCCCGGATATCCGCCCGCATCATGTGTATTGTCTGATACAAACAGAAGTTTTATTTCGTGCCCGTTTTATGAGGAAATTTACCTTTTTCGGTACTGCTTTCAGGAAAACCTTCACATGAACCCGATTTTTCTCCCCTGTTCCATTCACTTCAATATGATCCAGCAACGCATCAATTACTCCAACAGAAAATCCATTCGTGAAATCCAACTCTTTTGTTATGGCCTGTCGCAACATTTCTATGGATTGCATCATATCCTGGTTCTTGATTTTTTCCGCTTCTAATTCTTGAAGCCTGTGGCGGAGCTGCTCAATTTCACCATTAAACCTGTCGTTGCGCAAGCTAAATTCTTCGTCTGATATCCGGCCGTCAATGCTCAGATCAAGCAGCTTGTCCTTTCGACGAAGGATATCGTCTATCCCCGTTTTACACCGGGCAATATCCTCCTCCGTTTTGGCCCCGCTTCCCAATGATGTATAGAGCTGAATCAGTTCATGGATAATCTCTGTCTTGTGTATGGACAGCTCCTCCAAAACTTGGCGTACAATATCATCTAATTCAACAGTGTATAGGATTGGAGCTTTACACCCTTGCTTTCCCTTCTTGCTGTACTCCTGACATTGCCAAGCCTCTTTATTCCCGCTTTTATATCGAAATAATGTGCGATAATAAGGCTGGTGATGGACGGCACAAATGATCTTACCGCTGTATGGGAATCGGTTCTGATAGTTGGTTTTATCGTCTGTACTCTGGGCCGCAGACCGTTTTGCCAAAATCAGATTGGCTTTTTCCCATAGCTCCTCAGACACAATGGGCGGGACGTTTTCTTCATCCTTATACATAGTCCACTCGTCCTCCGAAAAATACTTACGGTCATTGAGCTTATAATCATATTTGCAGCTTTTCCCGCCGCAATAGAAGCCTTTGTACTTAGGGTTGCATAGAATCCCCCTGATTGTGCTAAAGGAAAAAGGGTTGCCCTTGGTATTTTGATATCCCATACTGGTCAACTGGGCGGCAATGGTACGAATGCCCAAATTCTGATTCGCATACATATCAAAGATTAGCCTTACTATTTCGGCTTCATCCTCTTTAATGACCAACCTTCCCTCCTGCTTCTCATATCCCCAAATTCTGCTGTTCCCCAGCACTACGCCATGCTCAATGGCCCTCTTGAATCCAAACTTGACACGTTCGGATATCTTCCGCACCTCATCTTGGGCGATACTGGACATGATTGTGAGCCGCAGTTCGGCATCAGGCATCAATGTATTGATGTTGTCAGACTGGAACAGAACGCCTACCCCGCACCGCAAAAGTTCCTGGGTATATTGGATACTGTCCAGGGTATTCCGGGAAAACCGGGAAATCTCTTTGGTAACGATGAAGTCAAAGCGTTTGGTTCTGGCGTCATCAATCATACGGAGGAAGTTTTCTCGCTTGCCAACGCTTGTCCCACTGATTCCCTCGTCAATGTAGCCGTCTACGAAAGTCCATTGTGCGCACTTCTGGATGAACTCGGTGTAATAGCGCACCTGGGCCGATAAAGAGTGAAGCTGTTCGTCCTTATCTGTAGAAACACGGGCATAGTAGGTCACTTTAAGCGAAATGTCATAGATGGTCTTTCCTGAATTGAGTTCATTCCTGATTTCATAGATGTCCATACAAGTATCCCCTCTTATCTCCTATAAACTTCTTTTTGTTTCATTTTATCATATAGTTGAGCGAAAATCAACAACATATTTTCTTATGCGCACAAGGAGCCCCAGCTGTAATTTACAGCCAGGGCTCTTTGTTTTTGCGTGGAATAACCGTTTAGTACAGGTCATACCATTATATAGGGAGTGATTTCATGGAGCATATCCACCATGACCCACAATCATTGAATATACTAAAGAACGAGCTTAAACTTCAAATTAACCAACGCCTATTCGAGCAAGGCGTGGTTTCCCGCGAGGTTTATGAGCAAGCGAAAGTCAAATTGGTGTCATCTACATAGCTACTTATCCCCAGAAAACCCCAGGCCAAATCGGAACACTAATCCGGTTTGGCCTGGGATTTTACAATATAGAATCTAAAATGGGTACTGCTCAAAATGTTCTCTAACCTCTTGCTCCATCTGATCGAGCTTTTGAAAAAAGACATCTTTTGAGGATAAAGGAATCTGCTCTTTGGGAGGATGACACTGAACGCTTCCTGTAAAGATAATATTTCTATAACCTGTAGGGTTTGAGCCGTTGGTATTGTGCTTACGGGATCGCTTTAGCCCATAGGTAGTTTCAAGCTCATCATTGAAATCTTTGAATTTTAAAACATCTTTCCATCCGCGACTGCTACAATAGTCGCCGTAGTGATCATAAAGAACCCTGGCCGGTATAAACTCAACTTCCTTTTTGGAAATTTGACAACAATTTTGAAGAAACAGATGGATCGTTTTAGATATCGGTTCCTGGGCTTTTTCTCTTTTCGCCTTTAGTTGTAAAAATCCCCACAACGGGAATATCTGCTGAATCCATGACATATTGGGTACGACAAGGCTATCACATAAGTCAATCGATAGCCTTTTAACTTGAATTTTTTGCATTTTTAACTTATGTACTGTCCGGTCATCTCCTATGACAAACCATTGAGTAGTATTTCTGTGCATTTTTCGTTTTAATATCGAATCTTTACTGCATAAAAGTACTCCAGTAAACAACTTTCTGAGCCGTTCCCATTGTTTTGGATTTAAGCGTTCCACATCATCATAGCAAAAGGCAAATGATTGTCCCCGAATCTTCATTTCAATGAGTTTATCAATGCTCGCCTCCCTGGATAAATTTCGCATACTGTCAGCTTCGATCGGTGATTTCGGCTTTGGTTTTGTTCCCGCAATCAGTGAGAGCAACAGGTACATTGAAGGTGCTTGACTGATAGATAACACAATCACTCCGCTATACATCTTTTCCACCCAAAAACAATAGGCTGCAATCTTTGCAAGCTCACAAAGCTGTTTCTGGTCCCCCTTCACTAATTGAAATATAAACTCTTTGGGGATAGAATCGTTTTTAGAATCTAAATAGATGTATTTTCTGACAAGCGTAGAATTTGGATACAGAGAATTATATGATCTGAACATTCCCGTTTTCTCACAATATGAAATATGGTACTCCATCTTTTGTATGCAATAGAAAAAGCACTTGTCTGATTCAATTTCCTTTGTTCTCTTTCTCCTTTGAACACCGATTCTTTGATATAATCGCAAAATTTTAATGATTTCTGGTCGAAATTTTAGAGGGAAAGAGGTAATTCTCATCAAAGCTTCCAGCAAAAGCTCTCCCATAACAGGAGATTTCAAGCTTGGGTAGCCCAATATATCAGGTAAATAATTAAGGCATAATGTGTCATCCACCAACATTAAGCTTGAGCATATGGTTTGAACTGATAAGGATGGCAAACAAGGATTATTTGCCTTTACAATTTGATGGTTACGCAATGCATCAACACATCGAATCTTTACGTATAGCTTATCCTCGTCACTTCTTCCGAGTAGAGCATGATCGTAATGACGCATTACATATCGAACCCATAAAGTATAAACCTGATCCAACTGCTGTTTTGCTACAGCTATTTCAGAGTCTTTTGGTTGAGGTCCTGATGTAATGGAAGCTACATCCCATGCTTGATTATCGCCTTGACGAAAAAAACGGTCAATCTGACGATAGAGTGCAATTATAAACCCCTCTTGTGGGCTTCCTTTGGCTGCTTGATAAAACTTAATTAAGAGTTCTTGTTTTCCAAAGGCAATAGGTGTGGGCATTTGCAGCATTTCACATAAGCCATCCTGCAATGGAATAAAATGGTCTGGCGAATCAGAAAAAAACTTATAGATCGAACTGATTGAAAATGTCAGACAAGTAGGCTGACATACAACCCTATGGTTTCCATATCGACGGGATTGTATGACGCCATAAGAAAGTTGAACACCGAAAACCCTTAACAGAGTGAATGCAATCGCATTAACGCTGTTCCAAAACTTCATATCTTCTGATTCTATTTTTTTCCAGCTTTTGTACATATCCACCCTCCATTAAGCGAATGTATATTCGTGAACATAAAATGATGAACATAAAATTTCGCTTTTATTATATCTCTTTTACTTAGCTTCTGTCAAGGAGTGTCCTCGCCTTGTAGGTAAAAATAACTATAGGGCGAACATCATGAATCTTCAACGCCCTCTTTCCTGAAGCGTTTTCCAGCCAAGAAACACGGATTAAGTACGATTTTACAACCGGCCCAACTTCCAAATACCTCGAATCGCTCCGACAATTCGAGGATACCAAAATTCGAGGAGTTGGACGCAATGGGAACGGAACGCAGTTTGAAAGAAAAGTCTTTTGAGTGCAGTCTCCGACAAGAGCTGAAATTACACATCAATGAACGGTTGTACCGACAAGGGATAATTTCTCGCAATATCTATGAACAGGCAAAGATTCGATTGGTATCCAAAGATACGAACTCGTGACTGGCAGAAAAAGCTCCGTAATTTCTCACAGTGAAACGAACACAAAGGTAATCAAATCGGGGCCCCGGGGAAGCAAAGAAATTTTGCTTCCCCTTGCGATTAAGGATAAGCCCTGTGTTTGTACAAACATTTTGGAGGTTCCGGTATGGCAATTATCAAAACGAGCAACACCACCGGTAAGTACCATGATCAAAATTCCTACAATTCGGCTATCAACTATATTACACGACCTGACAAAACACCGCATCATTATATAGGCTCAATTGGATTGGATATGTATAACCCTGTTGGAAGTATGGAATCAGTCGCGATACATTTTGGACAGAAACATGGCGTACACGTTCGTCAATTCCTTCTGGCCTTTGATCCAAACGAGTCGATCAATCCAGAAATTGCCAATCTAATCGGACAGTCCATTATCTTCTACTTGGGAAATCGTTTTCAAGCTATTTATGCTGTCCACGAAGATGAGCCGCATATCCACATTCACATCGTTATCAACGCAGTTTCTTACGTGGACGGAACAAAGTACCGTGGAACACATAAGGTTTTCCGCCGTTTCATGGATTTTGTCAAACGTGTCCTACGGCAGTATGGAATCAACCAACTAATCTACGTGCCTACTTCCAAAGATACAGAATCACCCCAGGGCTAACCCTGGGGTGATGGGTTACTTGTTCTTCCACTGAGCAATATACTGTTGGACTGCTTCTCTCGGAATTTTCCATCTACGACCGATACGAAATGCTGGAATGGAACCATTATTGAGCAGTTGGTATGCAGCATTAGCTCCAATTTCCAAGACTTCACAAAGTTCGCATACCGTTAAAATATCTGAAGATTGTTCCAGTGACATTATGATACCTCCTATTTCGTTCTTATCATGTTGTTCAACTATTAGAATAGGAAAGTGTATGTAAAGCATTTTGAATAATACTTTTGAAACTAAACGAACAATAAAGTAATACAATCCTATAGAATATTGTGCAATTGAACGACAAGTCACACAATGATTCACGCATTGAACAAATAGAAACCCTACGGTATGCCGGAAGGACTTCGTAAACGGCAGCGCTTAGTTCGTTTTCGCTCCTGTCGCTGAACGGGAGGAAGCAAATTTTCTTTTGGCTCCCCTTGGCTTTATGCGATAAAACCTATTAAGATAAGGCTAAGATAAATCCCATAAGGAGAGAGCGATGGGCTCGAAATATGCAGATTTTACAACATCGTTATCAAAATGATTTACTCTGACAATGGGCAGCATCACCGTCCGCATTTCCATGCATACTACAACGAATACGAGGCTTCGGTTGGTGTGGATGGAGAGCTTTTGGCCGGGAGCCTCCCGGTAAAGCACCTCAGGATGGTGCAGGAGTGGGCCGCAATCCATGAGGATGAACTTTATATTGCATGGAACAAGGCCGTTAGAAATGAGCCATTTGCCAAAATCGACCCGTTGAAGTAAGGAGGGGTGAACGTGTATATAAGAAATGGTATTGCTTATGCTGGAGAGCCGACTATGCCGCTGAAGATATGCGGAGTTCGTCCATTACCAGATTTCAAACTCTGGGTACGTTTCAACACTGGCGAGGAGAAAACTGTTGATTTCAAGCCGTTATTGAACGACGGTGACTTTAGGGCCTTACGAGATCCTGAAGTGTTTCGCAATGTCTATATCGACTATGGATGTCCAGCCTGGAACAATGGTAGTATTGATATTGCCCCGGAATATCTTTATGAGCATGGGGAATCGGCGGCAAATGCAAGCGCATGATGGATGATTTTGAGAAACTGCTGGCGGATCAGCTCGAAAATCCGGAGTTCAAAGCTGAATGGGATGCACTCCAGCCGGAGCTTGCCATTGCCCAGGCGATGGTTGACGCAAGGGAGAAGGTCGGCATGACCCAACAGAAGCTCTCTGAGATGACCGGCATCGCCCAAGCTGACATCAGCAAGCTCGAACACGGAGCTGCCAACCCGTCCATCAAGACCCTTCGGCGGCTGGTTGCCGGGCTGGGGATGGTGTTGCACATCGAGTTCCTGCCTGCTGCCCCGAACTGAAACCGCATGAAGATGATAACCGTGCCAGATTTTCAGAGAAACCCCGAAGCCTATATAGATGCGGCCAGAGTGGAAGATGTTTTCGTTGTGGAGCTTGGGAAGCCTATTGCCAAACTGGTTGCCGTTTCTGACGGCGAGGCTGTTATTTGCGAAAAATGATTTGGGGGTGGGAGCCGATCTACGCCCGGGTGAAACGAAAAGCTGGCAATTTCAATTGTATACTATAATAATGAAGCCGTCTGGTATTCCAGGCGGCTATCATTATTATATAGGAGGACGTGACCATGTTTGACCCCAATCCTATCCTGATCCTGGTAGATATCCTGCTCCATCTGCTGGATGACGATGATGACTGACCCGGCAGGACACCCCACACCCAAACATCACAAAGGAGGAAACGTAATGCCCGCTAATGTTGAAACCATGTTCTATGTCCGTGAGAAGCCCTGGCACGGCCTGGGCACAGAAGTACAGGAGGCCCTTTCGTCCAGTACGGCTTTGATCTGTGCCGGTCTGGACTGGGAAGTTACCCAAGCGGATGTTTATACTGAGGGCGGCTCCCTGATCCCCGGCTACAAGGCCAATACCCGAAGCACCGACAACACCATCCTGGGTATTGTGTCCGACCGTTACAAGGTGGTGCAGAACAGCGACGCTTTCCAGTTCACCGATGATCTTCTGGGTTCCGGAGTGACCTACGAAACCGCAGGTTCACTCCAAGGCGGACGCAAGGCCTGGCTGCTGGCCCGAATTCCCCACCGCTATATCATTGCCGGAGATGAGATTACTCCCTATCTGGTGGTGATGAACTCCCATGACGGCAGCTCTGGCATCAAGGTCGCCATGACACCCATCCGGGTTGTCTGCCAGAACACCCTTAACCTGGCTCTGGGCACCGCCAAGCGCATCTGGACAACCAAGCACACCGAGAACGTCATGCTCCGTGTCCATGAGGCCGAGGAGACTTTGGGGCTGGCCGAGAAGTACATGGGTGAGTTGGGCCGGGGGATCGACACCCTTTCCCAAATCCGGCTCACCGACAAGAGGGTGATGGACTTCATGCAGGAGTTCTTCCCTGTCACCCCGGATCTGCCTGATGTGCAGCGCAAGAACAACCTCCGGCTGTTGGAGAATATGAAAATGCGCTATTGGGAGGCCCCCGACCTGTCCAATGTGGGCAGGAACGGCTACCGCTTTATCAATGCTGTCAGTGACTTTGCCACCCACGCCAACCCCATTCGCAGGACGAAAAACTACGATGAAAACCTGTTCCTGCGCACTGTGGAAGGGAACCCCATGATCGACAAAGCCTACAAGATGGTGCTGGCGGCAGCGTAAAGGAGATGGTACTATGCCGTCAAAAGTTTTAGCATCCACCGAGAATATATCCTACGCTGACTGGCTGGAACTGCGTAAACTTGGCATCGGCGGTTCGGACGCTTCCGTGGTCTGCGGTATCAACCGCTACAAATCCCCGGTGGAATTGTGGATGGACAAAACCAACCAGCTTCCCATGCAGGAGGCTGGAGAGGCCGCTTACTGGGGGACGCAGTTGGAGCCCTTTGTCCGGGCCGAGTTTACCAAGCGCACCGGGATTGAGGTCAGCCACAGGAGCGAGCTGCTTCAAAGTGAGGAACACCCCTTCATGCTGGCCAACCTGGACGGCACCTGTGAGGTGCCGGACTACGGAACCTGCGTTTTTGAGGCCAAGACAGCCTCCGCCTACAAGGCCGGAGAATGGGAAGATTCTATTCCCGACGAGTATATGTGCCAAATCCAGCACTACATGGCCGTGACCGGGTACAAAGGAGCCTATATCGCCGTTCTGATTGGCGGCAACACCTTCAAATGGCGGTTTGTGAAACGGGATGAGGAATTGATCTCCATGCTGATTGAGCTGGAAACCGATTTTTGGAGCCATGTGGAAAACAGAATTCCCCCTCCGTTGGACGGCTCGGACGCATCGAAAAACTTCCTGTCCGGGCGGTTCCCCAGCAGTACACCCCAATCCCATATTACCCTGCCGGATACCGCCGCCCAGCTGCTGGCCCAGTACGATGAAGCCTGTGCGCAGTTGGAAACCGCCACGGAACGGAAGCAACAGGCTGAAAATCTCCTGAAAGAGATGCTGGGCGAGAACGAGGTGGGTACAGTTGGCGGACGGATCGTCACCTGGAAAAGTGTGGTTCAGGAGCGGCTTGACGGCAGGACGCTGAAAGCAGAACACCCAAAGCTGTACAAAAAATATATCAACCAAACGTCATTCCGCCGGTTTACCATCAAATCGGCAGGATAAGTGGAGGAAATCATGGACAATGCAAAACTGAAAAGCCGCATGAGCGGCAAGGTACAGGAGCTGCAAAAGCCTGTGGAAACGGTGGAGGATGTACCGGAAATCTCCCTGGCGCCAACAGTTTCTGGCTATCTGGCCCTGAACAGCAACGCCTTGCATCTCATCCAAGACAATTTGAAGCACCAGCCCTTATCCCTCGACCTGTTCGATGTGGTCAAGTCGCCCTCTGGCGGCTCCACGGTGTTTGAGGTGCCGGGGCTGTCCGGGACGGAGGCGGAAAAGGAGCTGGTGGGCATTGTGCTGGACTATACCACACCGCGGGCTTATTGGGACACCCCCGATCCGGTGGAGGGAACCCCGCCCAACTGCATGAGCCACAACAGCATCGTTTCCCAGAACGGTGAATCCTGTGCCCACTGTCCTTACAATGATTTTGGCTCCAAGAACGGGGAAAGTAACGCCAAAGCCTGTAAGGAATCGGTGTTACTGTTCCTGCTGCGGCCCAACAGCATCATTCCGCTTCTGGTTCGGGTGCCCGTCACCAGCAAACCCCGGTTCCTGAAATACGCAACCCGGCTGCTGAGTACCCTGACGCCAATTTCCGGCGTGGTTACAAGGATTACCTTGGAAAAGGCCACCAGCAAACAGGGCAAGCCTTACGCCCTGTTCAACTTTGAGTCGGCCGATGTTCTCAGTCCGGAAGAAACCGCCAACGCAAAAGCCTATGCCCGCCAGTTCATGGAGCTTGTAAACACCACCGAATTGACGCCGCAGCTGGCCGAGGCGGGCTGAAATACATTTGATGACCCGGTATCCTGTTTGCAGATAGGATACCGGGCCTTTATTTAAGAGAAGGGGAGGGTTTAACCGTGAAAGTTCAAGCGTATATCCACAGCCTGAAAGACCGGGCGCATGACCGCCATGTGATGGGCGAAGCGGAAATCATCCGGCAGATCGGTGATAATCTGTATCTGGCCGAGGTCAACGGTATCCACTGTACGGCCATCTTCAATTTTTTCACCGGGGCCTACTATGTGGATGACGTATACGGCATCTTTCGGGAGGCTGACCATGCGTAGGCTGACGGAGCAGGACATTGCCGCCATCCTCGGACGCACTATCTCCGGGTACTGTGTGGAGGCCGCGAAAATCAAGCGTGGGCCCTTCACCGACAGTGACCACTACGGGATCATCCTGGGCAGGAACTCCCGGGGCGGATACGTCACCTGGGAATTTCATCTGCTGGACGATGAATCCGTCTCGGTCTATTGGGGCCACTACATCACGGAACGGGAGGAAGCCCTGCGGGATTATGAAGCCCGTGGTGCTGACGCACCACACCACGTGACGGTCACGGAGACATTCCGGCTGACCATCGAACTTGAGGCCAGTAGCAGACAGGAAGCGGAACGGATCGTATCCCGCGATTGGAAAAGGCGCGAGTTCGTTCTTGGCCCGGAACATTTTGCCGGGGTGGAGTTTACGACCGAGCCAGCCACCGAACAGGGATAGGTGGTCTTGCAAGGTTTCCGGGTTGTACCATTGGGGTGTACCCTATTGGCATACCGAAAAAATGTCCCAATAGGGTTGATTTCGGGGTTTTGGCATATGCCATCCTGAAAACTGACCCTATTGGGACAATCTGTTTAATTCTGCTCCTCAATGATACGCTGGCAATACGCTTTTAATGTCGGGATATCTTCCTGGATGATCTCCCAGGTGATTTCGGGATCGACTGTGCCATATCGGTGAGCTACAATATTTCTCATGGCTTTGATCTGTCGCCAAGGAACACCGGGATACTGGGCGCGAAATTCATCCGGCAGATTGCCCACAAGTTCCTCTATTTGCAGGATACATAATGCAGCCGCATTCCGATAGATGGGATCGCTTTGAAAAACATCCCCACCGCCAAACCGCTGAACAGTCAGCTCTATTTGGTCGCAATAAGTTACAATATGCCGCAAAATACTGATATTTCTGCCAGGAGGCTTCATATAGCAGCACCTCATCATTGTGGATGGAATCTAAAAACCGTTCGTCAAGGCTGGCGGTGGTGAGTAAATCCACAGGAAGGCCCAGTGCATCTTCCAAATCAACCAACAGGCCGGCCAGAGCCAAACCACGAATCTGGCCTTTATCAATGCGCAGGTCAATGTCGCTGCCATCTGTCATATCTCCTCGGGCATAGGAACCAAACAGATAGACCCGTTCGGCACCATATTCCCGGGCCAACGGAGCAATGATATCCCGAAGCTCCGAAATTGTATAATGGATAGCCATAGATTCACTCCCCTTCTGTACCTATTATAGCAAACTATGGCGATATTTACAACTGAAAGGATAAATGGAAATGAAAATTGGTTATGTGCGTGTCAGCACCCAGGAACAGAACACCATACGGCAGGAAGCGTTGATGGAACGGTTGGGTGTGGAGGAAATCTACATTGACCGCATGAGCGGCAAGAGTACCGACAGGCCGTCGTTAATGCGCATGATGGAATACGTTCGGAAGGGCGACACGGTAATTGTGGAATCCATCAGCCGTTTTGCCCGGAACACCCGCGACCTGCTGGATTTGGTGGAACAGCTAACGGTTGCCGGGGTAGAATTCGTGTCTCAGAAAGAAGCCATTGACACCACTACCCCAAGCGGTAAGTTTATGCTGACGATCTTTGCGGCTGTGGCAGAGTTGGAACGGGAGTACATTTTGCAACGCCAGAAAGAAGGAATCGCCATTGCAAAGGCCCAGGGGGTTTACAAGGGCCGGAAGCCCATCCATCGTCCGGAGTTTCCGCAAGTGGTAGCCCTGTGGCGGGATGGTAAAATCACAGCGGTGGAGGCCATGCGGCGGCTGAATATGAAGCCCAGCACCTTCTATCGGAAGGTAAGGGCCATGGGTTGAGTACAGCCCCAAAGTTTTTTACTTTGGGGCTGTTTTATCTGCCTGAACATATCGAGAATGACATGATATGTCATCTTATCTGCTTAAAATAGATAGTATCCCTTATTTCTTTTGGCGGTCTGCCAAACCTTCCATGTAGGCCAATGCCAGGGTTTGGCTTTGGCCGTCCAGCTTGTCCCATTGCTCCAAGCAGTTCTTTTGTGCTTTTGTCAGTTTGGCGGTATCATCCTCTACTGAGAAAAACTGGGCCAGGGTGATGTTGAAACCGTTGCAGATTTTGATTAGCGAAGGGATAGAGGGCACATAGGCTTTGTGGAGCATGGTACTTAGGGAGGAGTAGGGTATGTCGGCCTCCTTTGCCAGACGGTAGTAAGTCCAGGAGCGGGAGGCGCATAGCTCCTTAATGCGGCCCATCACATCGAAGTCATTCATAGGGATACCTCCCAGCTGTAGGATAATTTTATTTTAGCTGGAAAGTCTTGTTATAGGCAGATGAAGAATGTTGATATAAGCACTTGAAAATATAGCGTTTTTACGCTATAATCAAATTTGCAAATACCGCAAGAAAATGGGAGGGAAAATAATGTTTTGTACAAATTGTGGCACTCAATTGCCACCGGAAGCTAAATTTTGCCCCAATTGTGGAAATGATGTCAAAATTGACAGTCTGCGTTCATCCGATGTAAGTTCAGCTACACCTATATCTTACCCAAAAGGGAATACACAGCAGGAGCAAAATCCGCCTATTCTCACCGCAGCCGTAGCTAAATTTAAGGAACAAATGAAACTCGCCCATTTTCTCAATATTGCTTGTGAAGGAGTGGCGCTTCTCTATGCGTTGATAGTTCCAGCGTATAAACTGCGCTTCGACGCTATAGCGACAATCATTCTAATGGTTGGGATTATGGTTTTGGGTGCAGTGCTACTTATAATCGGTGCTGTCTACGCAGCAAAAACATATGATGCTATGCTTGGTCAACCCGGAGCTTGGAAAACTCTAAAAATTGCTTCAACAGATCAAGCAGATTTGAAATATAGCGGAAAATTCTATACTGAGATAAGTAGTGCATTGATGATTGGCTCCATGATTGTAATCCTTATTCGTTCTTCACTGTAGGGATGATATATTTTCCGATTCTTAAGTGAATTCTTAAAGGAAGTGCTATTATGCCGCTTTTAGAACAAATTGGAAAACAAATTAATGATTTAGGCCAACGGGCCGTCACAAGCACGGGAACCTTTGTTGAAGTCACCAGACTAAACGATTCCATCAATAGCATTCGACTGCAACTCCCAATCCAATATAGAAAACTTGGAGAAGCCTATTATAGCCTTTTTAATGATGGTAGCGGCTCACCTGAGCTTCAATCCCTTGTTGATGCCATCAACGCCTCTTTTACCGAAATTACAAAATATCAGGACGCCATCATGAAAGCTAAGGGCGTTGTGCAATGCCAATCCTGTGGTGCTGAAGTTACCGCTGGTTCATTGTTCTGTAGCAGCTGTGGTGCAAAAATAATCAGGGAAACATCCAAAGATGATACACCTAAATGCCATAGGTGCGGAGCCTCAGTCAGCGTGGAGGACTCATTCTGTATGGCCTGCGGAGCTGACTTGCGCGAAAATAAAACTGAAATGGAGGAATGACAAATGTTCTGTCCTAAGTGCGGAAAAGAATTGCCTGATGCGGCCAAATTCTGTGCCCAATGTGGCAATGCTATTTTGCCTAATCAGAATATTCCAGATACACCTGCGATTGTGCCAAGTATTAATGACTCTCAGGGGAATAATAGTATTCTTCAAAATAAAAGTTCCAATAATAAGAAAGTTATCATAGGTGCTATTGCTATAGCGATTGCTATTGTAATGATTGCCGTTATATTTATCATACGTTCAAACAATGAGAAGGATATGATCAGACAAATCCCTTGGATAATATGTGATGATGAGACAGAGGATACTATCACTGCATATTACAAGGATTATCTGGGTGAAAGCCTTATGGTTATCTGTAACGCAGACGCTTTCAAAGGTCAATGGGGTTCGGATTCTAATTCCTTTAATTTTATTGGGAAGATTGGAGTAACCGATATTTCTCAGGATAGTCGGCCAACCTACGATGTCAAGGTTACTGGTACAGCAACGACCAACTTCTTTAGAACCAAGTACTCTGTATCATACGAACTTCAATATCAAATACCAGAAGATAAAAATGTTATTGACATAAAAACACTATTCCAAGCCTATAGTTCCAATGCAGCATTAGCTGACAACACTTACGCTAACCAATATCTCAATGTTTCCGGGACGATAACAAACATACGCTCTAATTCTTATTCAAATACTGTAGAGGTGGAATTAGGTATTCCAACTGAACTTTTTTATATACATTTTGAATTTGATGCGAATGATACGTCTGTGTTTAACCTACACGTGGGAAACCAAGTACAGCTTAGCGGTTATCTTAATACAGGAGGAAGCACATACACTCTCAAATTTACAGATGCCTCCATATATGTAAGAGACACTTCTGGATCTAAGCCAAATCCTCCGAGTAGCTCGAACGTATATCCACCTACATTAGCACCCATTGACCCCAACGACCCCAATGCTGATATTTACTCAGATCACTTAGGACTATATATTAACGAAGATGGTCTTGTTTTAAGTCTTTCTGTGGGGACTGGCGATGGAATCTCCTATCAGGCCCAAATTTATGCAAACAAATCTGACGCAGATAATTATGCAAATCCATTGCTCGAATTAACAGGTGGTTCAATGGATTATTATAGTGGGGCTATGGTTATTGACTTTTCAGATTTCTCAGGGAATTGCGTATATATTGAAAGGGATAATAATATTGAAGATAACTATACATTTGATATGCATGGCGATTCATACTTTGAAGGCAACAACATGGAACCGTATTACAGGTCAACCTTCTATATGATAGAGCGGTTTATTGACGTAATGGGCTAAAAGCTGTTTGTTGTCAGGAGATTCCGTCAAATCAGGTTAATAAAACACCGAGCAGGTCACCCTGCTCGGTGTTTTACATTGACAGCAGTCAAGAATTCGGCTATAATAAAGACATAATTTAGAATAGTCGAAACACGTCGTCTCTACAAATCAACAGGGGGAAGCTCCATGTACATCAAGCGAGCAATAGAAAGCACAGTCCTCAAGATTTCCGCCATGTTTCCCGTTTTGCTTATCACAGGCCCCCGCCAAGTGGGAAAAACGACCCTGCTTCAAAACCTATCCGAACCTGATCGGAAGTATGTTACCTTGGATGATCCCGATGTAAGGTATCTTGCCAAGCATGACCCCGCCCTTTTCATGCAAAGGTACGCTCCCCCTGTCCTGATTGATGAAATCCAGTATGCGCCTGAACTGCTTCCCTATATCAAAATATACGTGGATTCCACAAAGGAAAAGGGCAGCATCTGGCTCACAGGCTCACAGGCGTTCCAGCTTATGAAGGATGCCAGTGAAAGCCTTGCCGGACGGGTGGGGATCGTCAACTTGTTGGGCCTTTCTGACGCTGAGATTTATAGCTATGAGAGTACCCCCTATACCACCGAACCAAAGCAGTTGATGAACCGGATGGGTGAATTGAAGGAGCGCAGCTTAAACGATATTTATAACAGAATCTTCAAAGGCTCCATGCCTGAACTGTATGCCTCACCAAATATGGATTGGGAAACCTACTACCGTTCCTATGTGAACACCTATCTACAGCGAGATATCCGTAATCTGGCCCAGGTTGCCGATGAGATGGACTTTTACAACTTTATGACCGTAGCTGCCGCCCACACATCAAAGCCCGTGATTTATGAAGAATTAGCTTCTGCTGCCGGTATTTCGGCACCCACCGCCAAGAAATGGCTGTCCATCCTGGTATCCTCGCACATCGTTGCTCTGGTGCAGCCCTATTACAACAACGTATTGAAGCGTGTCATTAAAATGCCGCTTCTCCACTTTCTTGATACAGGACTTGCGGCCTACCTTTTGAAATGGGGGAACCCGGAAGCGTTGGAACGTGGCGCAATGTCAGGAGCTTTCTTTGAGACTTACGTGTTCACCGAGCTGTATAAGAGCTACCTCAATGCCGGGAAGGAACCCCCCATCTTCTACTACCGGGATAAGGATCAAAGGGAGATTGACCTGCTGATTTATCAAAACGGCACACTGGCACCTATTGAGATCAAAAAGTCAGCCTCACCGGGCAAAGCGGCCATCAAGAATTTTCATGTTTTAGAGCCGGTTCAAGACCCAAAGAAATTCGGAGGCTTGGACGAGCTGAAAACGACATTGGGCAATGGGAGCGTGATCTGTATGGCCCAAGACCTCCTGCCCTTGGATGAAAAAAACTGGATCGTTCCCGTTTGGCTGATTTGACGCAAGATGCAAAACCAATACAGACAGGTTCCCTTTTTGATTATATTGTGGTATACTGATCAAGAGAGAATTGTTTTATAGGAGGGTATCAGCAGCATGGATCAATTTATCCCACAAGCAATGCTCGACCTGCTGTCTTACCGTTCGACATTAGGACAAAGTTTGAAGCAAATATCCCTGCGAAAAACTCCTTTGGAGATCATTTTGTACGATATTGCAAAGTACCGTTCTGGATATACTGATATTCTAATCCAAGAAAATTTGATTGGCTCCCGCTTCAAAAGTGAAGATTCTATCCTTCGCAAATATCAAAAAACGCTTCGTACAAATGGAGGCTTCAAACAGTGTTTCAATGATATTTTGGGATTCCGACTACACTTTGACGAGTACCCGAAAGACTTTCCTGCGTACTTTCGGGTTGTAGATTTACGCAAGGGCAAGTTAACTGACGATGGGTATCACGCAATTCACCTCTATTATCAACGGGATAGTCTGTCCTATCCAATTGAGGTTCAGTTATGGTGCGGAACCGACTATTTCTTTAATCTGTGGAGCCACAAATATATATACAAATACAAAGCTCCAGCTGTTGGCCAAAGGCTCTATCAAGAATTTTCTCAAAACATCATTCAATCGGAACAGGACTTTTTGATGCGCTTACAATATTGGGAGGCAACCTATCATGGGGAATAAAAAGATATACGTTGTAGCCAAGGTCTTTGACCAACAAGGCAGCCTTGCTTACCTCTGTAAAACGCCAAATGAAGCCAGGTGCCTGCCTGGGACGCTGGACGCCCTTCGGGCGGATGGTGTTCAAATCGTAATTCTGGATTCTCCGGAAATCTACTCTGAATATGCTCCTTATACCTACATTGAGGATATGAAAGAGTTCATTGATCTGGTAAGCCAGTTGAACCGGGTTGCATAGTCTGCCGCTTTACCACAAAAACGGAGGAGATACCATTCTACGGTATCTCCCCCGCTTTTCATATCAGGACAAACCATTCGACCAGAAACATTCGCCCATTCTGTTTGCTCACCACTTCTATACTTCTTTTTGTTTCGCTCAATATGGATGGACGGGGCGGACGCCTTGAGCCGCACCCCGTACCGTCCCCCCTGCTTGACGATCTCCGGCTCCTCCAGCGTCATCTCCTGGGGGTCGGGCATCACAATGCCATACCCCGTGGCCTCCACCTGATGGAGGGCCTCCTCCACCTTCTCATAGCTGCGCTTCATGGCGGCCATCTGGGTGAGCTGGTCGATGAGATCCCCATCGTCCCGGATCTCCAGCCCGCACCGCTCGGACACGGTGGAGTAGAACAACGCCCGGGGCAGCTCCAGTGTGGCGGTGACTACCCCGCTGCCCATGTCCATCCGGTTGAGCACGGCGGAGCTGACCTCCTCCCGGTCGCCCATGGCCAGCACCGCCCCCTCCGCGTCCCGCAGGCGCATCAGGTTGGCGGTCTCCTCCCGGATCATGGCGTACAGCCCGCTCTTGATGGGGTGGTCGAAGGGCAGTACGTCCACCCACGGGGGCAGGAACAGATCCATCTGCTTCATGGGGAACTCGTGGAGCACCGCCCGGATGATCTCGCTCACCGCCCCCTCGTCCAGGGTCAGGCAGTTGGCGGCCAGACAGGTCACGTCATACCGTTCCGCGATATCCGCCTGGAGGGTCTGGGCCCGTTCACCGTAGGGCTGGGCGGAGTTGAGCAGCACCATAAAGGGCTTCCCCAGCCCCTTCAGCTCGCTGATCACCCGCTCCTCCGCCTCCAAATAATCCTCCCGGGGAATGTCGGCCACGGTGCCGTCGGTGGTCACCACAATCCCAATGGTGGAGTGGTCGGTGATCACCTTCTGGGTGCCGAACTCCGCCGCCTCCGTCATGGGGATCTCATGGTCGAACCAGGGGGTCATCACCATCCGAGGCTGGTCGCCGTCCATCTGCCCCAGTGCGCTGGGCACCATGTAGCCCACGCAGTCGATGAGCCGGACGGAGAACACCCCGCCGTCCTCCATGCTCATCTCCACCGCGTCCTCCGGGACGAATTTGGGTTCGGCGGTCATCACCACCCGCCCGGAACCGCTCTGAGGCAGCTCATCCCTGGCCCGATCCCGGATGTAGGCGTTCTCGATCTTGGGCAGAACCAGGGTCTCCATGAACCGCTTGATGAAGGTGGACTTCCCCGTCCGCACGGGGCCTACCACGCCGATATAGATATCGCCCTGGGTGCGCTGGGCGATATCCTCATACAGTTTGTTTTCCAAAGCTGAACCCTCCTCACCGCATACTCGTCTTATATGTATGGGCACAAGCGGGAGAATATGACAGGGCGGAATGGATTTTGTCCACGCCGCCCATTCTGTTCAGCATCTTCTTGCCGGGATCAGCAGCAGCTCCCCCTGCGCCGCCTCCCGCGCGGGCAATCCGTTGGCACTGCAAATGTCCTCCACGGTGGAGCCGCAGGACTTGGCGATGTCCCACAGGGCCTCCCCCCGCTCCACCCGGCGGATCACCACCGAGGGCCGCACACCCGTCTCCTTGGCTGCGCTGGGCTTCAAATCGGTGACGCAGGCCGCCTGCTCCTCCTTAAGGGTGGTCCAGGCAAACTCCGCCTCGAACCGCACCTCCAGCCCTCCGGTGACAGGGACGGCGGTGGCCTCTCCCACAGGGCGGCAGGTGCAGGAGCAGGTACAACCCGAGGGCAGCTCTCCCCGGCAGGACACGGGAATGTCCACCTCCACCCCACACAGCGCGTCGTCCTCGCTGAGATAGAGGATGGACGCCACCGCCTGGGCGGTGAACTCCATGCCCCCCTCCGCCGGAGCGGAGGCCATAGAGGTCACCGACACGGCGCAGTCCAGCACCTGCTTGGCGGGTATGCCCGATTCGCACAGCTTCCGGGCCGTTTCCCTCCGGTTGGTTCGTTCCGCCATGGTGCACAGGCGGGCCGGGGTGCGCTCCACGTCGATGGGCTGTTTGAGGCAGTAGGCGTCGCTGATCAGGGTCACCGACCGGCGCACCCACAGCGCGGCCTGGGCCAGGGCCTCCATCGTCACCTCCAGCTCCCCCTCCCGCAGGCGGCAGTCTACGCTTTTCAGCGTCATCACCACCTCCGGCTCCGCCTCCTCGGCGGTCTCCCCCAGGTCCAGGATCTGGGAGTAGGGCAGTTCGAAGCGCAGGGGCACCAGCCCCGCCCCGCCCCGGTACAGGGTGACCAGCTGGATGTCCCCCTTGAGCACCAGCTTCTTGCCGATGAATTTGGCGTCCACCGCCCCCAGCTCCGCCCGGTAGAACAGCAGCTCCTCCATCTCCGGCTTGGAGGCCGGGGGCCGCAGTACATCGGAGAAGGTGAACGTCTTTTCCGCCACGTCGGGGATCACACAGCACTTGCAGGGGGTGAGCAGCTTCTCCACCCCGCTCCCCTCCCCGCAGCTCACATCACAGCTCAGCTCCTGCTTTTCCTGCTGGTAGGCCGCCGCCCACACCGTCAGGTTCACCCGTACCAGCATCTTCCGGGGATTGATGGTGCGGGCGTCCGCCGAGGCGGCGTACACCGCCGCCTGCACCGGGCATCCGGCGTGGAACTGGGGATCGTCCCGGACGCACTGGAAGGGGATGGTCACCTCCAGCGGCTGGGGGGCCGCCTCCCCCTCCGGTATGTAGAGCACGGTGACCCGGGCGGTGCCGGACAGCCGCAGGGAGCCCTCCCCCAGCTCCTTATCCTTCAAAAAGACCTTGCCCACCGCGGAGACGATCCGGGAGATATCCGGAAAGGCATCGGGTACAATGCTCTCCAACGTCTCCTCCTGGGAAAACATCCCCTGGCTGACGGGCCTGTAGCCCTCCATCACCATGCGCTGCAGCTCCATGTCCATAGGCTTCCTCTCCTTGCACGTATTCTGTGTTCACTATATGAGGGGAAGGGCCGGGATATGTCGGGTTCTCTCAGTCCATATGGAAGATCTTGCGCATCAGGCCGCACAGTGCCTTCGGAAACTTCACCACCACGACTCGCATGAAAACTGCCCCCTTTCTCAACGCTGGAATCTATACCAGCATATGAAAAAGGGGGCTGTCCGGTTCCATTCAATTTTTCCGGGTCTCCCACTCCGGGATCTCCCTGGCCTGTTCGTACAGGCGGATGTAGCTTTTGTGGCGGCTTTGGGCGATTTGGCCCGACTCCACCGCCTCCCGCACGGCGCACCCCTTTTCCTTCACATGGGCGCACCCCTGGAAGCGGCACCCGTCCAGAAAGGGCCGGAACTCCCGGAAGGCCCCGGCCAGCTCCTCCTTCGGGATGGCCTCCATCTGCTCCACGTCAAAGGCGGAGAAGCCCGGCGTGTCCGCCGCCAGCCCTCCCGCCACCGGGAACAGCTCCACATGGCGGGTGGTGTGCCTCCCCCGCCCCAGCTTTTCGCTGACCTCACCCACCTCCAGCCCGAAGCCAGGCTGGAGCGCATTGAGGATGCTGGATTTTCCAACTCCCGAATTCCCCGTAAAGGCAGACACCTTGTCAGAAATTGCCGCAGCTAGGCTCTCCACGCCCTCTTTTGTCTCTGCGCTTACTTGTAGGGTGACAAACCCGGCGCGGCGGTATAGCGCCGTCAGCTCGTCCGCCCTCTCCAGATCGCACTTATTAAATACAATGAGGGGCTCACAGTTTTTCCACTCCGCCATAGCAGCCATACGGTCAATGAGAAAGGGATCGGTAACGGGCACTGCGCCGGAGCATACAATCACCATTTGGTCGATGTTGGCCACAGCGGGACGCTGAAACTGGTTTTTTCGGGGGTGTACAGCATCTACCATCCCCGTTCCATCTTCTGTGACTGTGATCTCCACCCGGTCCCCCACCAGCGGGGTGATCCTTTGATGACGTAGTTTCCCCCGCCCCCGGCAGGGAATGACGGACCCATCCCCTAGGTCCACATAGTAAAACCCACTCAGGGCTTTGACAATACGGCCGGTCATTGTCTAAAGTCCAGAGGATAGCTGTTCACCAGTATCTCGTTAATATAGATGAACACGTTTTGCACCCCAGAGCCGGACACCTGCCGGCTGACCACAGTGTTCATGTCGGCGTCTACATTGTTGTCATATATGGTATTTTCCCCCACGATGATGGTAACGCGGACGCTTCCACTGTATGCGCTCAGATCCACCGTAATGGTCTGGGTGCTGGTGGGCACGGCGGCCGCTGCGGCGGGCCCGCTGTGGGAGCGGTACTTCGGCCGGCTGGACGAGGGTCAGCAGGCGGTGA
>OFHA01000622.1_pt1 | contig 29988 bp, 40 predicted proteins | sample 1521891 | NCBI WGS metagenome assembly OFHA01 (sample SAMEA3504089, study PRJEB24116) | mouse gut metagenome | biome: mouse gut; feature: mouse-associated habitat; material: faeces | place: Denmark | collected 2011
TTTTCAAAAAATTCGAATGGTCTTCTTTAAAGATAGAGACTTATGTCACAGCCTCGTAAAAAGTATAGAGCCAACTACAGGCATGACAGAAGGGGCTGCAGAAAGTTTAGTCGCAATCATCGTTTTAGAGCAAATTTTGCATAATATTTACTGGCTAGTTCACGCGTATTGGATGTCAAAGAGGCGATCGCCAATGATCCATCAAGTAGCGTTACATTATTTTGTGATCAGAATGATCTTGAATTTGAAAAAAGCATTTAGCGTGCTTAGAGCGATCCAAGCATTATCTGTATCGAAATTTAATCTGAGAAATTAGTTTTTCTCAAGGAACCAAAATTATCAATTTAGAAGAAAACTATGGATTTTTAAGGTGGTGTATCTTTTTTTGGAGAAGTGTTGCTTATAGTATAAAAATGTTTTTATTACTTAAATTAAAAAATGAATTGAAATAGATTAGAAAAAGTGTTAGCATTTAGCTTGTATCTTAGCTATTTAGATTTTTATTTATGTAAATACTTTACTGGAGGGGAGTCATGCAGAAAAAAAGAGTAGTTCTAGTACTCATAGCGATCTTTCTAGTACTAGCTGGAATCGGGGGAACAAAGAAAGTGAGCGAAATGAGACAAGAAGCACAAAAAGAACGCCAGATAGCTTTTTTGAAGGCACATGAAAAAGAAACGACAGAATATGTGAAGAAGCAAGATGAAAAAATTAGCAGAGTTGCATTCATTTGGAATACTGTTAAACAAGAAAAAATTGGAAATGGTCTTCCACAAGGTGTTGGAAAAATTTTAACGATGAGAATAAAAATTTTTGACAACAAAGGTATAGAAATAAATGCTTTTGGTTTTGCTTTGAAACCTGATGATATTAGTAACTCCACAAAAATAAAAGAAATGTATACGATCAATGCCAATTATAATTATTTTAAGAATTAAGTTAGAAAGTTATTTTTATGTAGTTATAATTCGTAGGGAACTTAGGAATAAATTTGGAATGACTTATGAGTGACATAGAAAAATATGATAATGTATATGCTTCCTTATCACAGGCGACATACGATGGTAGAAAACTACAATTTGCTTACGATCCTCAAAAATGGGAGAATAATCAGCTAGAATACTATAGGCAAAGCAATTCCGTTCCATTCACATTCCCCCATGCCAAAGACGCCTATGGCAACGATGCAAGCAAAGTTTATCTTCAACCCGACAAACTTGAGACAGTAACAGAAAAAGACTGCTTTGGTAACGAAAAAATATCTCAAGAAATTGTATAGGAGAAAAAGCATGCAGAAAAAAAGAATAATTCTAGTACTTATCGCGATTTTTCTAGTACTAGCTGGAATAGGAGGAACAAAGAAAGTGGTCGAAATGAGACAAGCAGCACAAAAAGAACGCCAGATAGCTTTTTTGAAGGCACATGAAAAAGAACTAGTAGATTTTATCAAAAAATACAGTTCACAAGAAGAAACAGTGGAATTTGATTGGGAGACAGTAGAGGCCGGAAAAGGAAGGGCATTTACAAAGCCTACCTTGACTGTGAATTTTGATGTTAGTAACAGTCCAGTAAAAAGCTATAATAATCGGGGGTATGTACTTAGGGTAGAAACTGATGTGGATAAATTAGACAAAATTGAGGGGTTAACAGTATTGAACGGAGAAATAGGGTTAAAGATAAGGGAGGAAAAGAATGCCCGATTTAGAAAATAACTACAATATATATGCAAATTTAGCGCAAGTTGCGTATCCAAGAGGCGATGCGTCCTTTTCACAGGAATTGATTATAGAAAAGAGACATACTCCTACGCAAATAATATTCCCCCATGCCAAAGACGCCTATGGCAACGATGCAAGCAAGGTCTATCTTCAACCCGACAAACTTGAGACAGTAACAGAAAAAGACTGGTTTGGTAAAGAAAAAACGTATCAAAAAATTTTATAGGAGAAAAACCATGCAGAAAAAAAGAATAGTTCTAGTACTCATAGCGATTTTTTTAGTACTAGCCGGAATAGGAGGAACAAAGAAAGTGGTCGAAATGAGACAAGAAGCACAAAAAGAACGCCAGATAAAATTTCTTAAAAGAAATAAGGACATTATAATTAACAAAGCATTTACGGTTGACGGGAAATTAGATGTTAAGGATATAGATTTTTATTGGGATACAGTACAAGTAGAGTATTCAGGAATAATAAAATCAAAACCTTATGGATTAAGTATTAAGGTAACAAGTACACGGTTATCTGATAGTAAAAAATATGCTGATATATTGATTATTAAAACTGATGTTGAAAGGCTAGACAGTGTTGTAGATGTAGCTTTTAAATGAGAGGTGTGTGTAATGTCAAAGCTAGATAACTATGCAAATATATATGTTGATTTATCGAGTGGAGCATATGGGGATAAACCTAGAGGTAAATCGTTTGTTGATAAAACTTATGATCAACAAAGAGAACTCAGTGATAAAGGATATGCAACGTACAGTTTTGAAAGTAACCTAGGTCTATATTATCTTCAACCCGACAAACTTGAGACAGTAACAGAAAAAGACTGCTTTGGTAACGAAAAAATATCTCAAGAAATTGTATAGGAGAAAAAGCATGCAGAAAAAAAGAATAATTCTAGTACTTATCGCGATTTTTCTAGTACTAGCTGGAATAGGAGGAACAAAGAAAGTGGTCGAAATGAGACAAGCAGCACAAAAAGAACGCCAGATAGCTTTTTTGAAGGCACATGAAAAAGAACTAGTAGATTTTATCAAAAAATACAGTTCACAAGAAGAAACAGTGGAATTTGATTGGGAGACAGTAGAGGCTGGAAAAGGAATGGCATTTACAAAACCTACGTTGATCGTAAAGTTTAATATCAGTGATAGTTCAGAAAAAAAATATAATGATCAAGGCTATGTCCTTAGAGTAGACACTGATATAAATAAGTTAAATAAAATCGATGCATTGATGGTATTGAATGATCCAATATATTCGAATATTCAAGGTGAAGATCAATGAGTAATCTAGAAAGTATTTATAATCTATACGTGAACTTAGCAAAAAGCACATATCGAAGGAAACCAAGACCGTTTGTCTACGAACTACTACCACAAAGTGCGCGTAATAGGTTAGACAGAGGATATTCCGTTCCATTTACATTCCCTCATGCTAAAGACGCCTATGGCAATGATGCAAGTAAGGTCTATCTCCAACCCGACAAACTTGAGACAATAAAAGAAAAAAGTTTGTTTGGTGAAGAAAAAACGTATCAAAAAGGTCTGCTGACCGATGAAAAGGCTGGATATAACTCTTACTACGTGACGGACACCCCAAAGTTAAATAGTGAGACTAAGCATACATATTTTGCGACTCGGGGCAGTGACGGGCTGAGCTTGAATACTTTGAATGATTGGGCCAGCAACAACGGCTCATTTACCTTATTCAACGCTTATATCCCTCAGGCAAAGCTTGCCAATAAGGCCATGCATACTAAGGTAAGTGAATTGCGTAAAAAAGCTCCTAATGCTACGCTAGCAGTCACTGGTCACTCTTTAGGGACGATGGTCTCGATCCAAGCTGTAGCTAATTTGCCCAAAGAAGATATCGCTAAATTGGATAAGATCGTGTTGTTTCAAGGCCCTGATGCCAGAGAAAGTATCGATAAAATGTCTAAACAAGCCCAAGCAAACATTCAAACATTAGAAGAGCAAGGCAAAATCGACTATTACGTCAATGCGTTTGATATCGTTTCGATGTTGAATCGGAACAAAAAAGGTATCGATGAGATCGGTAAAGTTCATTACTTGCTGCCAAAATCATTTACGACGACCTTTGATTTTGATGACAAGTATGGTTCGAGTCATGATTTTGGACAGTATCAGATCAATGCTGACGGGACGCTAAAAGAAGCTAATTTAAACGAGCACAGCTATATTTTTGCAGCTGGGATCAAAGTTTCGCACCTGATCGATAAATATTTAGATCTGATCCTCAAAAGTACGGGGGCCAATATTTCTTCGGGAAAACTATTGTCACTTTTGGTAAGTGATGGGGCTTTGTATGCCAAATTTCAACAGGAATATCGAGCGATCGTAAATGAAGCCAAACTTGCTAGTCAATGGCAAGGTAAAATAACTAGTTTACAACAAAGGCTGACGACTGCAAGTGGGAGCCAAAAGATCGCATTACAAGAAGAATTAGCACAGGCAGTAGCGATTAAAGCGCGTGATATCGGTGAAGAATATGCGACTATTTTTAAGAATACCCAACAAGAGCTTGAAGATGAGATCACAAGTATCGCCCAAGAGATCGCGCAAGGTGCTTATGCGCTCAGAAAGCATTTATCAGATGCCGAGATCGAAGAAATGATCGCGCCATATACTAAAGAACGGCTCTGGAACAGCGAACAAGCTACCCAAAATCTCAAGCAGATTCAACAATATCAGCATAAAACAGCCGATTTTAGCAAGAATTTATTGAAAGTAGCTAAAAATATCCAAGAAGATGACACTAAAGCAAGTAAGGAACTGTTTAAATATTGAACTGAGGGGAGAACTAATGAAAAGTAGTCAAGCTGAGCAATTCGAGGCGATCTTAAAAGAACAACAAAAAATTTTAGAACGCTTAGCGATCCAAGCCTTGATCACGACTAAAGTTACCAAAATAAAAACGTTAAAACAAAATTCGACCGCGGAGCTAGCTGAATTAGCAAGTGCGATGGATCATCAAACAACACAAGTTTTGCCTGAGTCTTTAGCAGGTGCATTGCAAGGAAAGACCGCGCAGGCAGCTAAAAGTTATCTAGGTGCCATCAAGTGTCCTAAATTAGTTACACCGCTTCAGGAGGTGAGTGATGAAACAAACTAAACAAGAAATGGCAGAAGAATATTTGTATAAAAAACGACAATTCAATGCACAAAGAATGGAATTATCCGACCAATTATCATGCTTTAGGCGGGAAACAGAGCAACTGGTAGCTCAAGTAATGTATTTAACGCGAAATGATATTTGGGATAGAGCACAGTTTTATCGGACAATCGAAGCAAGTGTGGCTAAAGTCGAACAGGCAGCGACCAATTACACCAGATATTTAGCAGACAAGGAACACGATGCAACTATTGAATATAAACGCCAGATCGCACACAGATACGATCTATGAAAGACGGGCATAGAAATAATGGACAAAATTGCTGGCTGAAAAACTTCCTAAAGACTCGATCGTACGTTTAGATGTTTTGGGGGTATTAACAAAAACGATGAAGTTATTGACAGATGATATATGTTCGAAACGAGCTTCTTTGTAACTTTTTCTAACATGGTATATTGCCAAATCAGTTCTTTCCGAATATAATAAGACATTTGGAGGGAATAAAATGAAAGCAACGTCTAATAACGTTATGAAAGGGATCTTTTGGTCAGCTGTTGCTTCGGCTGTCTGGGGGATCTCTGGTACAACGGTTCAATTTATTTCACAAAATCAAAACCTCCCAGCTGATTGGTATTTGTCGATCAGAACAATGGGTGCAGGTGTGATTTTGTTGATCATTAGTTTATTTATGTATGGTAAAAAGACATTTGGTGTCTTTTCGTCATGGAGAACGTTTGGGTCTTTATTAGCTTATGCGATCTTTGGTTTGATGGCTAACCTGTTGACATTTTATATTTCGATTCAAAAAGGTAATGCTTCAGCAACTACGATCTTGCAATATCTAAGTCCATTGTTTATTGTTTTAGGTGGGATCTTCATCAAAAAGCAACGTCCATTATCGACTGATATGATAGCCTTTGTTGTTGCCCTAGTTGGGGTCATTTTAGCAATTACAAAGGGTGATTTTACGCAAATGTCGATCCCAATGGATTCATTACTTTGGGGGATCGGTTCTGGTATTACGGCCGCATTTTATGTTGTTTTACCAAAGCCGATCGCAAAAGATCATCCACCGATCGTGATCCTAGGCTGGGGGACTTTTATTGCAGGGGTGTTATTTAACGCATATCGTCCTGTGTGGGTCGATCCTCCAGTGATCACAGGTGGAGTAGTTCTTTCGATCTCAACAGTCATCTTGTTGGGTACGATCATTCCATTTGGTTTATTGCTATACAGTTCACGTTTTGCGCCATCCGATGTTATTAGTATCATGGATGCTTTACAACCAGCTACGACAGCGGTCTTGAGTGTGATCTTCTTAGGCCTTGGGATGAATTGGGTCGAAGTAGTCGGGATCGTGTTGGTTATCGTAGCGATCTATATTTTACAACGTGGTCGCAAGAATATGGAACAAGTTGGTTACCGCGAAGAAGATTTTTAAATATACTTTTATAACTGATCATGACAAAAAGTTATGGTCAGTTTTTTTGGGAAATGGAACTATGAAATTGTTAGAATGAAGCTAAGAAGTTTTTAGTAGGTGATCTTATGCCACATCAGATGTTAGATCAAAATTTACCGCTAAATAATGTTTTTCCTTGTAAATCAGCTGTGCGTAAAGCTAGCTAACTACAGTAGTTACTTTACTGGATTTGGTAGTATCTTTTTGTATCAAGTAAGTTATTGATCGCTACTGATTTTATTAGTAAATATCGGATCGATAGTGGGTCTGATCTACCGTTAAAATTTGAAAAAGTAGTTGAGGAAGGGATCATTTTAGATGTGATCGACGTTTCTAAGGTAATAAAAGCTAAACGTGCGCGTAGGATCCAGACTGGAATAGATGTCAAGGGGATTTTTGGTAATTTAGCTATAACGCAGAGATTTTTAGATCGTTTAGAGAAGAATGGAAAATTTAAGAAATGATCGGAAGTGACGAAAAACTTAAATGAAAACAAAAAATGATTTATTTACTTTGCTAGATACGCTGAGTCTAGCAGGTGATGTCAAGCAAGCTGAAGGTATGTCAGCATATATGCGTGATCAATTTGAATTTTTAGGTATCAAAACGCCTAAGCGCCGGCAACTTTGCCGTGAAGTTTTTAAAGATGCCAAAAAATTAGCTAAGATAGATTGGGAGTTTGTTGAACTCTGTTGGCAAAAGTCCCAAAGAGAATATCAATATGTTGCCTGTGATTATTTAGTGCAAATGAAGAAATTTACGACATTAGAAGATCTGCCTAAGCTGAAAAAATTGGTCATAACTAAGTCGTGGTGGGAAACTGTCGATACTTTAGTCAAAGTGTTCACGGACTTGTATTTACGCTACCCAACTGAAATGACGCAGCTAATGCTTACTTGGAGTAAAGATAGTAATTTATGGGTCAAAAGGATCGCACTCGAATTTCAATTATTATTAAAGAAGCAAACTGATACAAAACTCTTAGCTAAGATCATCATAAATAATTTTGGTAGTGATGAATTTTTTATCAATAAAGCGATCGGTTGGGCCTTGCGTGACTATTACAAGACAGATCCTAAGTGGGTGGCTGAATTCATTGCAACATACAGTAACGATTTGTCTGCTCTCAGTATTCGTGGGGGGAGGAAATATCTTGTGTAAGATAAAACTCAACTTTTTTGAAAAAATTAGTTGTTTCAATATGGAAGTTATGTTATTCTATAACAGTTGAGAAAAAAAGCAGAGGCTCCCGCTTCTCGCCTAGGGGACAATTAGTCCCGGGGCAGAATTATGAAATGTAATTCCGATAAAAACGGATCTGTGCGGGTGTCTTGTAGTTTTACGAGATACCCGCATTTTTTCTGCATTTTCTCTGAATTTTTTTGGAGGTGAAACGCCATAGCAGTTGATAAGATGGTAAACGAAGGCATTCGCGCACGTGAGTTACGCTTGATTGCTGATGATGGTTCCCAGTTGGGGGTCAAATCTAAGCAAGAAGCTTTGAAGTTGGCAGAGCAAGCTAACTTAGACCTTGTTTTGGTAGCACCTAAAGCAAAACCACCTGTTGCCAAGATCATGGATTATGGGAAGTATCGTTTTGAGTTGCAGAAGAAACAGCGTGAAGCTCGTAAAAAGCAAAAAGTGATCAACGTTAAAGAAGTTCGGTTAAGCCCAACGATCGATACTAACGATTTTAATACTAAAGTCAAGAATGCACGTAAATTCTTGACGAAAGGTGACAAAGTTAAGGTATCTATTCGCTTTAAGGGTCGTGCGATCACACATAAAGAGATCGGACGCGAAGTTCTTGATAGATTTGCTGCGGAAACAGATGATGTTGCAACAGTCGAATCTAAAGCAAAAATGGATGGACGCAGCATGTTCTTAATGCTTGCGCCTAAAGCCGAAAAATAGGCTGATAGTTTATTTAGGAGGAGTACAGTATTATGCCAAAACAAAAAACACACCGCGCATCAGCAAAACGCTTTAAGCGTACAGGAAATGGTGGTTTGAAGCGTGCTCACGCTTTCACATCTCACCGTTTCCACGGCAAGACAAAGAAACAACGCCGTCAATTGCGTAAGCCAGCAATGGTATCTGCTTCAGATATGAAGCGTATCAAGCAAATGCTTTCTCAAATGAAATAATTATTGAGATTCTATTACTCGGTTGCAATGTAAGATTGCATCATTATTGTGCTTTGCAGAAGCGATTGTTGGATCGTTTTTTCAGCGCACAGATCAGTTTTGTGAATCCCGCATAACGTCGGGCTAAGTTTAAGGAGGAATTAACCATGCCACGTGTTAAAGGTGGAACAGTTACGCGTCAACGCCGTAAAAAAATGATCAAATTAGCTAAAGGATACCGCGGTTCAAAGCATATCCAATTTAAAGTAGCTAAGCAACAAGTTATGAAGTCTTACCAATACGCATTCCGCGATCGTCGTAAGACAAAATCAAACTTCCGTAAATTATGGATTGCTCGTATCAACGCAGCAGCTCGTATGAACGATATCAGCTACAGCAAGTTGATGCACGGTTTAAAATTAGCTAACATTGATGTTAACCGTAAAATGTTAGCTGATCTTGCAATCAGCGATGCAGCTGCTTTCACAGCGCTTGTTGATGAAGCTAAGAAAGCTTTGGCAAAATAATTTGCCACTCATTTAGTTAAAAGGCTGAGACTACTGTTGTCTCGGCTTTTTTCTTTAGCTGTCACATTAAAATTTTGCTAAAAGTAGTTTTGCTAGCATATAATAGTAGTTGGAGACTATATTTTGAAGGAGATATACTTTGCTCAATAAATTTGAACCAACCTGGATGGTCGAGTCGATCTATGACCTTTCACCGACTGAGTTAAAAGAAAAAGGGATCAAGGTCGTGTTGACTGATCTTGATAACACTTTGATCGCTTGGGATAATCCTGATGGCACACCCCAATTGCATGCGTGGTTACACAAGATGGAAGATGCTAAGATCCCGGTGGTCGTAGTGTCAAATAACAAGCATAAGCGGATCGAACATGCTTTAAAAGCTTTAGAACTACCTTTTGTTTCCCGTGCTTTGAAGCCACTTACTCGTGGGATCCAAATTGCTTTGAAGCGCTATGATCTAAAGAAACATGAGGTCGTTTTAGTTGGTGATCAATTGATGACTGATGTAATGGCTGCCAATAATGCTGGGATCCGCAGTATTTTGGTCAAGCCACTAGTGGATTCTGATGCGTGGAATACTAAGATCAATCGTTTCTTTGAAAAGATCGTTAAAAAACGTTTGATCAAAAAAGATAGATTGAGTACAAAATGGGGGCATACATTAGATGACTGAAAATGAAGAATTATACTGTATCGGTTGTGGGGCTAAGATCCAATCTGAAGATAAAACTGAACCTGGTTATACTCCACGAGCAGCGATCCAAAAGGGCTTAGAAAATAATGAGCTTTATTGTCAACGGTGCTTTAGATTACGCCACTACAATGAGGTAGCTGACGTTTCTTTAACTGATGATGACTTTTTGCGTTTGTTAAATCAGATCGGTCAAACGAATGCTTTGATCGTCAATGTTGTCGATATCTTCGATTTTAATGGTTCGCTCATTCCGGGATTACACCGCTTTGTAGGGGATAACCCTGTTTTATTAGTTGGTAATAAAGAAGATCTTTTACCACATTCATTGAAGCGTTCCAAGATCAAAGATTGGATGCGCCAAGAGGCTAACAAACAGGGGCTTCGTCCGGTCGATGTGGCTTTGACTAGTGCCAAACGTGGAAAAGACCTCGAAGATCTGTTAGAATTGATCGACAAATATCGTGAAGGTCGTGATGTATATGTTGTTGGGGTCACTAATGTAGGGAAATCGACTTTGATCAATCGGATCATCAACCAAACGACAGGGGTCAAAGACTTGATCACGACTTCGCGTTTTCCGGGAACAACCCTTGATCGGATCGAGATCCCATTTGGCGACGGTCATTTCTTGATCGATACTCCAGGGATCATCCATAAGCATCAAATGGCACATTATTTATCGCCTAAGGCTTTGCGATTAGCTGCACCTCAAAAAGAGATCAAGCCTAAAGTTTATCAGTTAAACGAAGGCCAAACTCTCTTTTTTGGCGCTTTAGCTCGTTTTGATTATATCTCTGGTGGAAAGCAAGGTGTGATCGTTTATACCGATAATAATTTAATGCTCCATCGGACTAAGACTGAAAAGGCGACTGAATTTTATGCTAAACATGCAGGTACGTTATTGACCCCACCAACAGCTGAAGAAATGAAAGATTTTCCAAAGCTAGTACGTTTTGAATTTAAAACGACTGAAAAAAGTGATCTTGTTTTTGCAGGCTTAGGTTGGGTCACAGTTAAAGCTAATAGTGTCGTTGCAGGCTGGGCCCCTGAAGGAGTAGCTGTTATTTTAAGAAGAGCGATGGTTTAAGAGAGGAATTAGAATATGAAACTTAAGGGTAAACAAAAACGCTATCTCCGTGCTCAAGCACACGGAATGCGTCCGTTATTTCAAGTGGGTAAGGAAGGTTTGAGTGCTAACTGGCTTGCTCAGATCGAAGATGCCATTGAAAAACGTGAATTATTTAAGGTAAATATCTTACAAAATGCGTTAGTCGAAGATGAAGAAGTGATCGCGTTTATCGAAGACAATACCAATATCCAAGTCGTTCAAAAGATCGGTCATGTTTTAGTATTGTTCAAACAAGCAGATAAACGTGATAATCGTTCATATTCACTTGAAGTTACTAAACTCTAAGAGGTGGGTAGGATGCTAAAGACCGAAACGACGGTGGCTTCTAAAGTCCAAGTTCAACCTATAAAAGCTGATAGCCGTGAACGGATCGGGATCATGGGTGGGACCTTTAATCCACCTCATTTAGGACATTTGATCATGGCTAAGCAGGTGCAAGAGCAACTTGATCTAGATAAAGTATTATTTATGCCAGATAATTTGCCCCCACACATTGATCAAAAAGCTGCGATCGCTGCCAAATATCGTGTGCACATGGTCGAAATGAGTATTGCTTCTGAGCCTAAATTTCAACTCGAAGATATTGAGATCAGACGTGGTGGGGTCAGTTACACTTACGATACTGTCCAGGAGCTAAAGAAGCTATATCCCAATGCTGATCTTTATTTTATCATTGGAGGGGATATGGTCGAGTATTTGCCTAAATGGTATAAGGTCGATGAATTGGTCAAAATGATCCAATTTGTTAGTGTAGAACGCAAAGGCTACGCCAAAAAAAGTGACTACCCTTTGATCTGGGTCGATGTTTTGCGGATCGATATCAGTTCATCGATGATCCGTGAAAAAGTACAACAAGGACGCTCGATCAAGTACTTGGTAACAAGTGAAGTGGAAAATTATATCAAACAAGAAGGTCTTTATCATGACACAAACAGTTGAATACCAAAAACATTATTACGCTGGTTCACGTAAAGAGCTGATCGCTAAAGTCAAAGAACAGGTCAGTGAAAAACGGTTTAAACACATTTTAGGGGTCGAACAAGCTGCGTTAGAATTAGCCCGAGCTAACGATTATGAGCTTGAAAAAGCTAGTGTGGCAGCGCTAGTCCATGATTATGCTAAAGAACGTAGCGATTCAGAGTTTAAAGCGCTGATCGTTCAAACTGGATTAGAACAAGACTTACTAAATTGGAACAATTTTATCTGGCATGGAGTTGTAGGCGCTGAGATCATCAAAAAAGAATTAAAGATCACCGATGAAGAGATCTTAAATGCAGTCCGACGCCATACAGTGGGCGCTAAAGAAATGACAATGCTAGATCAGATCGTGTATGTAGCTGATTATATCGAACCAGGCCGTGATTTTCCAGGGGTCGACCAAGCACGTCAGCTAGCTGCTGAAAGTCTACGTGCAGCAGTTGAGTTTGAAACTAAGCATACATTGCTATATTTGATGAATAATGATAAAACAATTTATCCCGCTGCGATCTTGACATATAATGCATATGTCGCATCGTAGCCTATTTAGGAGGACTATATGAACAGTCAAGAATTATTGGAATTAGTTGTTCGCGCTGCAGATAGCAAGCGTGCAGAAGATATCGTTGCTTTGGATGTCCAAAATATCAGTTTATTAGCTGATTATTTTGTGATCATGCAAGCCGGTTCTGAAAGACAAGTCAAAGCTGTAACTGAAGCGATCGTTGAAAAAGTTCATGAAGCAAATGAAGATATCAAAAGTGTTGAAGGCAAAGATGGCGCTAACTGGATCTTACTTGATCTAGGGGATGTGATCGTACATGTCTTTAAAGAAGAAACACGGCAATTCTATAACTTAGAAAAGTTATGGTCTGATGCACCATTAGTTGATATCGAAGAATGGGTCAAAGACTAAGATGATCTATTCGAGTTTTGCCAAGCTCTATGACGAGCTAATGGAACCGACGATGTATGATCAATGGTTAGATTTTGTTGAACAAGAGCTTCCTAAGACTACGGGGCAGATATTAGATCTAGCCTGTGGTGCCGGACGTTTAGCGGTCATGTTGGCTCAAAATGGTTATCAAGTTTCAGGAGTCGATCTATCAGAAGAGATGCTAGCTTTAGCTGAAATGCATGCTAGGGAAGCCAATTTAGCGATCCCATTTATGCAAGGAAATATGTTAGACTTGAGCGCACTAGGCCAGTATAGTGCGGTGACTTGTTTTGCGGACTCATTTTGTTACTTACAAGATGAAGCTCAAGTACTTCAAGCTTTTAAAGAAGTTTATCAACATCTAGAAAATGATGGGAAATTTATTTTTGATGTGATCACACCTTATCAAACTGATGAGGTCTATCCAGGCTACATGTATAACTATACTACTGAAGATCAAGCCTTTATCTGGAGTAGTTTTGCTGATGAATTTGAGCATAGTGCGGTCCATGAATTGACCTTTTTTGTTTGGAATGAGGCACTGGCGAGTTATGAAAGAGTCAGTGAGATCCATCATGAACGAACTTATGAATTAGAAGTTTACCAGCGACTATTGACCCAAGTGGGATTTAAGGATATCACGGTAAGTGCCGACTTTGGTAAGGGTGAGCTTACTTTAGAAACGACGCGGTGGTTTTTTAGTTGCCATAAGTAAATAGGGGGATAAACATGCCAGTTGCGGGAATTATTGCTGAATATAATCCATTTCATAATGGACATCTTTACCAGATAAAGGAAGTCAAAAAAAAGTTCCCCGATGCGCCTTTAGTGGTAGCGATGAGTGGAAATTTTTTGCAACGGGGCGAACCAGCTAGCTTTGACAAGTGGACGCGGGCCCAACAAGCTCTAGCTAATGGAGCTGATCTTGTGGTCGAGATGCCGGTTTTGGCCTGTGTTCAACCGGCGGATCGTTTTGCTTTTAATGGGGTCTCGATCCTAGCCTCATTAGGCGTGACAGATCTATTTTTTGGGGCTGAGCATGCGGAGTATGATTTTACCGCGTATGCGCGCTTAGTCCAAAGTACACACGGTGATTTTAAAACATATAATGAATCTTATGCGGCAACATTTCAAAAAGCAGTTGCTGCTAAGATCGGCCATAATGTCGATCAGCCAAATGATCTTTTAGGACTGGCGTATGCTAAAGCAAATTTAAAGTTGGGCGAGCCTTTGTTCTTGAATCCGATCCAGCGCAAAAATGCAAATTATCATGAAATAAATTTAAAAGCTGGAACGATCGCTAGTGCGACTGCGATCAGACAGCATTATCTAGCGGGAAATTTAGCGAAACTGAGCGCTTATGTCCCTGCGGCTACGTTAAAGACACTAAAAACGCAAAACTTACTGACGTGGGATGATTTTTTTCCATATTTAAAGTATAAATTGCTGTCAACTGCGCCAGCACGATTAAGTGAGATCTACGGAATGGCTGAAGGGATCGAATATCGCTTAAAAGAGCAAATGGAACGGTTACCGAGCACAGCTGATTTTGATCAATGGTTAAAAGCAGTCAAGACCAAGCGTTTCACATATACGCGTTTGTCACGCTTAGCCTGTGCCTTACTATTAGACCTAACCCCTGCTGAGCTCAAAGAGTATGATCAAGCTCCATATATGCGTCTTTTAGGCTTTAATGCCAAGGGGCAACAGGTATTGCGTCGAGCTAAGAAGACGAGTGCATATCAGATAATTGCTAAAGTTTCTAAGGATGATAAAAATGCGATTTATCGCGTTGATTATCGTGCTGGGAAAATTTACCAGCTTCAAAATCAGCTAGAACAGGATCTAAAAAGAGCGCCAATACGCATTTTTTAAATAGGTGTCAAGGAAAAAGCATTGACAAAGCTTTTTAAAGCAAGTATAATCAATTTTGTTGCATTAGGAGGAATATAGCATGAAATGGTCATTAAATGAATTGCGCCAAACTGCTGATGAGCCGTTGATGTTTGAAGAGACTTTAGATCTTAAAGCTTCTTTAACAAAACGGCGTCCAGAGATTCTGGATGTTTCCCCGGTTTTGGTCAAGGGTGTCTTTTCCGTTGATGAATTAGGTGTCTTAGGCTATGCCAAAGTTAAAACGACAGTCACATTACCTTCAACGCGTTCACTTGAACCAGCCGAAGTTGACTTAGAGTTTGAATTTACGGAACATTATGTCAGTCACCATGAGCGTGATCTTTCACGGTTTGAGGATACAGATGTTGTGATCGTTTTAGAAAATGACATTTTAGATCTCAATAGTGTGATCGAAGACAATATTTTGTTACAAATTCCGATGCAGGTTTTAACGAAAGCCGAACAACAAGATGATGCGACAATGCCTAACGGTGGCGATTGGAACGTTGTCAGTGAAGGTGAGTTAAAGAAAATGCAAAAAGATGAAGATGGTGTTGATCCACGTTTGGCTAAACTCAAGGATTTTTTCGAAAATGCTAAAGATTAGTTGCAAAAGTGATGAATAACAAGTAAAATTCTTTTTGTTGGATATTTTTAAAATTTTGAAGGAGGTGTTTCTCGATGGCTGTACCAGCACGTAAAACATCTAAAACACGTAAGAGATTACGTCGTACACACTACAAATTGTCAGTACCTGGCATGAGCGCTTGCCCTAACTGTGGTGAATTGAGAAAGTCACACCACGTTTGCCCAGCTTGCGGTTTCTACGGTGACAAAGAAGTTGTAAAAACAAAATAATTTTGTTAAATGATGATATGGGACCATGGCCCTATCGTTTTTTCTCAAAGTTCACGCCCCAGATCTGCGGATCATGGGGCGTTTCTTTTTAAGTACACGTAGATGTGGATTTTGTGATAGAATTAGACGTAAATGAATTTAACGGAGGTAGCAGATTTATATGGACGTACATAATGTTGAGCTGACGATCAGTGCAGTCCGACCAGAACAGTATCCAGCAGAAGGGTATCCTGAGATCGCCTTGTCAGGGCGCTCCAATGTGGGGAAATCATCACTGATCAACACCTTGATCAATCGTAAAAATTACGCCCGGACATCTAGCCAACCAGGTAAGACACAAACTTTGAACTTTTACAAGATTGAAGATGAGTTATATTTTGTTGATGTGCCAGGTTATGGTTATGCAAAAGTTTCGAAAAAAGATCGAGAAAAATGGGGAAAAATGATCGAAACATATTTTGAAACACGGCAAGAATTGCGGGGTGTGATCTCATTAGTCGATGCGCGGCATGAACCGACCGAGCTTGATTGCCAAATGATCGAATTTTTACATTATTACAACTTGCCGATCTTGGTCGTTGGAACTAAGATCGATAAAATTGCTCGTGGTAAGTGGAATAAGAGTGAAAGCATCATTCGCAAAAAATTACGTCTACGTAAAGAAGATAAAGTCATTTTATTTTCAGCAGTTACTAAAACAGGTAAAGAGCAGATCTGGGAATGGATCGATGCACATACAATGGGGGCCAAATAATGGAATTTAATGAATACCAAGTAGCAGCAAATCGAACTCTTTATGGAAATGAACAGGTTTTGACCAATTGTGCTTTAGGTTTAGCTGGTGAGAGTGGACAATTGATCGATCTCGTGAAAGATTATACATTTAAAGGTAAAGATCTTGACCGTGAGAAATTAGTGGCTGAGATGGGAGATGTTTTGTGGTATCTATCTCAGATCGCACAATGGGCAGATGTTCCTTTTGATGAGGTCGCACAAAAGAATATCGATACCTTGAATCGACGTTATCCCAATGGATTCACCCCGAATGCATAATGATAAAAATAATGAGAATGCCAGGAACGAAAACTTCACTGGCATTCTCATTATTTTTTCTTATCTTTGTCCTCTTTTTTAGGATCAGTACTTTCTTTTTCTTCGCGCTTGGCTTTTTTTTCAGGCTCGATCGCAAATTTACTGAAGAGATCTTCGAGTTTATTGGTTTGATTGATCTTAAGACCCATGGATATCACCTTACTTTAACTTGTTTACCCCAAGGATAACAGGTCTTTGACTAGATTTCAAATTAGATATATTCAACATTTTTTGTATAAAAAAACTTTTTGTGATTATTTATTGCATAAATAATCTTATGAGGGTATAATACCTATAAAATTAAAAAATAAGAAGTGGGAGTCAAGCCAGATGGTGCGACACACAAATTTAAAAAAAGGAGCTATTGGAAATGAATAAACTCAAGCAATTTATTTTAATGCTGGTCATGATGTTTGCTGTTTTTTTACCACTTAGTAATTTAACGATCAAAGCTGATCAGACGGATACCTCTTTGGAAGATATCAAAAAAAGTGGGAAATTGGTGGTTGGTTTAAGTGCTGATTACCCACCATATGAATTTACAGCTAAAGTTGATGGTAAAACAGAGTATGTTGGGATCGATATTGAGATCGCTAAAAAATTGGCAAAAGATCTCGGGGTAAAACTTGAGATCAAAAATATGTCATTTGATTCACTATTAGTTGCTTTAGAAACAAATAAGGTTGATGCGATCATCTCAGCAATGAATCCGACACCTGAAAGAAAAGCAAGTGTGGATTTTTCTGATATCTATTATTCGGGTAAACAATACATCGTCATCAATAAAAAAGATGCTAGCAAATATAAGAATTTAGCAGATTTCAAGGGACAAACAGTTGGTGCTCAAAATGGGTCATTACAATATAATTTAGTCAAAGATCAAATGCCTGGTACGACTGTCAAAGGGCTTTCGAAGTTAAATAACTTAGTCTTAGCACTACAATCGGGCAAAATCAACGGGATCGCAATGGAAGAACCAACAGCTAAGGCGTATGTGGCTAACAATAATCAATTATTAGCCTTTGATCCAGGTTTTTCCGTTAGTTCTGATCAAACCGGTTCAGCGATCGCCTTTAGAAAAAATTCGCCTGCTTTAGTCGCTGCAGCCAATAAAACATTAGCTCAGATCAAAAAACAAAATTTACTTGATACAAAGTATGTGCCTGAAGCGGCTAAATACATGGAAACGACTACCAAGAACAATACCATGATGAGCTATTGGACATATTTTGCTAAAGGGATCGAATATACCTTGATCATTACTGTTACAGCGGTCTTCTTTGGCTTTGTTTTAGGGACACTGCTCTCCTTGATGCGTCTATCTAAGAATAAATTGTTGCATAGCATTGCAGTTTGTTATATCGAGTTTATCCGAGGGACACCGTTGATGGTCCAAGTGATGTTTGTTTACTTTGGTGTCGGTGCAGTTATTCAATCCTTACCAGCTTTAGTAGCCGGGATCATTGCAACTGCTTTAAATTCCGCAGCCTATATTGCTGAAGTTATCAGATCAGGGATCGAGTCTATCCCAGCAGGTCAAACAGAAGCAGCTCGTTCGTTAGGGATGACACAAAAAGATACGTATCGTTATGTTGTTATTCCGCAAGCCTTGAAAAATATTTGGCCAGCTTTAGGTAATGAATTTGTGACCTTGATCAAGGAAAGTTCGATCGTCTCGATCATCGGTGTCGGTGATCTGATGTATCAAACACAATTAGTACAATCTGCGACGTATAAAGGTGTCATGCCGCTGTTTATTGCAATGGTGATCTACTTTATCATGACATTTAGTTTATCGAAGTTACTCAACTTATTTGAAAGGAAGTTAAACCATGGATAAAATGATCGAGATCAAGAACTTGAAGAAAAATTACGGTAAAAATGAAGTCTTAAAAGATATCACCGAAACAGTGGATAAAGGTCAAGTTATCTGTGTGATCGGACCTTCTGGCTCAGGTAAGAGTACATTTTTACGTTGCTTAAATGTTTTAGAAAAACCAACAAGTGGCAAGATCATTTTTGATGGTCAAGATCTGGCACATATTTCTGAAAAACAATTAAATGTTTTACGTGAAAAGATGGGGATGGTCTTTCAAGGCTTCAATCTTTTCCCAAATATGAGTGTTTTAGAAAATATCAAGTTAGCACCGATGAAAGTCAAAAATGTGGATGAAAAGACAGCCACAGAGCGTGGAAAAGAATTGCTTGATAAAGTTGGACTTTTAGATAAAGCTGACCAATTCCCAGATAGTCTATCTGGGGGTCAAAAGCAACGGGTGGCGATCGCACGTGCTTTAGCGATGGATCCAGAAGTTATTTTATTTGACGAACCAACTAGTGCCTTAGATCCTGAGATGGTCGGCGAAGTTTTGAAAGTTATGCAAGATCTTGCTGATAGTGGGATGACGATGGTCGTGGTCACACATGAAATGGGCTTTGCCCGTGAGGTGGCTGATGAAGTTTGGTTCATGGCAGATGGCTATGTTCAAGAGATCGGTAGTCCAGAAGAGATCTTTGAACATCCAAAATCTGCTCGTGCCAAAGATTTTTTAGCAAAAGTTTTATAGAATAAATGATCAGAAAAATACGCTTGTCATTTGAGGGCAAGCGTATTTTTACGTATTGTAAAACTAATTTTTGCTGTATAATTAATGTAGAGGAAGTAGCGAAAGGAAAAGTGGGATGGCATCAGAACATATTGAAAACAAATTAAAGTTGTTACCTGATCTTCCCGGATGCTATCTGATGAAAGATATCAATAGCAAGATCATTTATGTGGGGAAGGCTAAGAATTTGAAAAACCGGGTCAGGTCTTATTTTAAAAGTAGTCATGAAGGTAAGACAGCTAAGTTGGTCTCTGAGATCTATGATTTTGAAACGATCATTACTTCGACAGATAAAGAAGCGTTCTTGCTAGAAATAACGCTGATCCAAAAGTATACACCTCATTATAATATCAAGTTGAAACGGGGAACGGGTTATCCGTATATCAAGATCACTAACGAAAAAGACCCCGTACTAAAGATCGTTAGTCAAGTCAAAAAAGATGGGGGCTATTATTTTGGCCCTTATCCTAATGTTTACGCTGCTCAAGAAACATTACAGTTATTGCAAAAGGTATATCCGTTAAGACGCTGCAATGGGTATCAAAAGCGTCCTTGCTTGTATTATCATATGGGCCAATGTTTAGGGGCCTGTTTTAAAGAAGTCGATCCAGCTGAGTATGAAAAAAATATCAAAAAGATCAAATCTTTTTTAAGTGGTAATGTTGGTGGGATCAAGCGAGAATTGACCACAAAGATGCAACAGGCTGCCGAACAACTCGAATATGAGCGTGCCGGTGAGATCAGAGATCAGATCCGTTATGTTGAGATGACTGTTGAACGGCAAAAAATCATTTCTAATGATAATACACCACGAGATCTGTTTGGTTTTTATATGGATAAGGGGTGGATCTCGATCCAAGTTTTCTTCATTCGTCAGGCTCGGTTAATGAAACGAGAAAAACGGCTTTTCCCATGTATCGATACGCCTGAGGCCGAACTAGCTTCATTTATCTTACAGTTTTACAACCAAAAAAACCGGATCTTGCCTAAAGAGATCTTAGTTCCAGAAACGATCGATAAAGAGATCTTAGCTGATATTTTACAAACACCAGTTAGGACACCAAAACGTGGGACCAAAAAGGAATTGCTCAATCTTGCTAGCAAAAATGCCCAGTTAATTTTAGAAGAAAAGTTTCGTTTACTAGAATTAGATGATCGCAAAACGACTGGAGCAATGAAAGAGATCACTGATGCTTTAGGGTTACCGGTGGGCCATCGGATCGAAGCCTTTGATCATTCGCATACGCAAGGTTCAGACCTCGTTTCAGCGATGGTTTGTTTTGTCGATGGGCAACCAGAGAAAAATGATTATCGGAAATACAAATTACAAACAGTTGATCATGCTGATGAAGCTGCAAGCACGCGAGAAGTTATCTATCGCCGTTATAGCCGGTTATTGAAAGAAAAAAAGCCGTTACCTGATTTGATCTTGATGGACGGAGCCGAGATCCAAGTTCAAGCGGCGGTCGATGTTTTGCATAATCAGTTAGGCTTGGCGATCCCAGTAGCTGGGATGGTAAAAAATGAGCACCATAAGACGGCTGATCTTTTACGCCAAACCGGCGAACGGATCGGACTAGATCCAAAGAGCGAGGGCTTTTATCTGTTGCAAAGGATCCAAGATGAAGTTCACCGATTCGCAGTGACATTTCACCGTCAAGTTAGATCGAAAAATTCGCTTTCATCCAAGCTTGAACGGATCCCCGGTGTGGGACCAAAAACGCGGATCAAACTTTTGCGTAATTACGGATCTTTAAAGAGGATCGCGCAAGCTTCATTAGAAGAGCTTCAAGCGTTAGGGATCTCTAAAAAGGTCGCACAAACGATCAAGTTAAGTTTAGATAATTAAGTGTTATTCTTGGTTGAAGAATGAGGCGTGAAACTGTTATACTTGTGCTTAGTGTTACAATATTTTAAAAAAATTTTAGGTAATATTGAATAATAGTTAGAGACTATGTAGAAACATCCTGGACAGCAGAGGTTGTCGGATTATTTAGAAGGGTGAAATAAATGTTTGTAGATCAAGTTAAAATTCAAGTCAAAGCTGGTAAAGGTGGCGACGGTGCCGTAGCTTTTCGGCGCGAAAAATATGTTCCTAATGGAGGACCGGCTGGGGGAGACGGTGGTAAAGGTGGCAGTGTCATCTTGAAAGTCGATGAAGGTTTACGGACTTTGATGGATTTTCGTTATCACCGTATTTTTAAGGCTAAACCTGGCCAAAATGGAATGATCAAAGGGATGTATGGTCGTGGAGCAAAAGACTTATATATTGCAGTTCCACAGGGTACGACCGTAACGGATGCTGATACTGGTGAGGTTTTAGGCGATCTAGTCGAAAATAACGCTGAATTAGTCGTAGCGAAAGGTGGTCGTGGTGGTCGTGGCAATATTCATTTTGCTTCAGCTAAGAATCCAGCCCCTGAGATCGCTGAAAATGGTGAACCAGGGATCGAACGAAATCTAAAGCTTGAACTTAAGGTTTTAGCGGATGTGGGACTGGTCGGGTTCCCATCAGTTGGAAAATCGACCTTACTTTCGGTGGTAACAAGTGCTAAACCTAAGATCGCTGATTACCACTTTACAACACTTGTGCCAAACTTAGGGATGGTACGTTTAGATGACGGGCAAGATTTCGTAATGGCTGATTTGCCAGGTTTGATCGAAGGTGCCTCACAAGGCGTTGGCTTAGGGATCCAATTTTTACGTCACGTTGAGCGGACAAGAGTGATCTTACATTTGGTCGACATGTCAGGGACAGAAGGGCGCGATCCATTTGAAGATTATCAAAAGATCAACGCTGAACTAAAGAAATATGATCCAGCATTGTTGAAGCGACCACAGATCGTAGTCGCTTCTAAGATGGATATGCCCGCTTCGGCTGAAAACTTAGCTAAATTTAAAGAACAACTTGCTCAAGATGATACTTTAGCAACTAAACCAGAAGTGTTAGCCATCTCTTCTTTGACACACCAAGGTTTAGATGAATTATTACACAAGACTGCTAAGTTGTTGGCTGAGACACCAGCGTTTGAGACTAAAGCTGAAAAACTTCAAGATAAACAAGCTAAAGTCTATGAGTTTAAGGAACAAGCGACACAAGCACCATTTACGCTTACACGTGATGCAGATGCAACTTGGGTCCTTGGTGGTGCTAAGTTAGAAAAACTCTTCAAGATGACGAACCTAGATCACGAAGAAAGCATGATGCGTTTTGCGCGTCAATTACGTGGAATGGGCGTTGATGATGCCTTGCGTGAGCGTGGAGCTAAGAACGGTGATCTTGTAAGAATTGGCAACTTTACATTTGAATTTGTTGAATAAGATTTAAAGGAAATATTTACAAATGGGAAAAAGGTTAAAGAAGAGTAGATATATTACAGGTTTTGATGGTATCAGAACGATCGCAGTCATCGGTGTTATTTTGTATCATCTGGCACCGTATCAATTTCAAGGTGGATTCTTAGGGGTTCCGATCTTTTTTGTGGTCTCTGGTTATTTGATCACAGATCTATTGTTTCAAGAATGGCAACAAAATAGACGGATCGATATCAAGGGCTTTTATATTAGACGAATGAAGCGCCTGTATCCAGCTTTAGTTACATTGGTATTAGTAACGACTGCCTACATTACTTTGTTTGCCCGTGATCTACTGACAAATATTCGGGCAATAATCGCGACCAATTTTTTATATGTTTATAATTGGTTCCAAGTGGCGCATCATGAATCTTATTTTGATAAGTTTGGTACCCAGTCACCGTTTACCCATCTATGGTCATTATCGATCGAAGGACAATTTTATCTTTTTTGGCCGATAATTATTTTATTATTGCTAAAATTTGTCAAAAAGAAACAACCGATCTTTGATACGATGATCATTTTAGCGTTTATCTCGGCTTTATTGATGGCTATCTTGTATCGGAGTGGTCAAGATCCCTCCCGTGTTTACTACGGTACAGATACACGGATGTTTTCGATCTTATTAGGGACATCGTTAGCAGTTATTTGGCCAAGTACAGCCCTTAAAAAGAATTTACAACCAAACTTTAGGCTAGCCCTAGATGTGATCGGTGGCGTCACAATGGTGCTTTTACTTTGGATGTTTATGCGTATGACGGGTGAAAGTGCTTTGGTTTATCGGGGCGGGATGTTTTTCTTCTCTGTTTTATCGATGATCTTAGTCGCAGTTGTGGCTCATCCTGGGGCTGACCTCAACCGTTTGTTGACAAATCCATTATTTACTTGGATCGGAAAGCGCAGTTACGGGATCTACTTATATCAATATCCAGTCTTGGTCTTTTTTGAAGACAAAGTCAATGTCGCCGACCATCCATTCTTATACGGTGTGATCGAAGTAGCTTTGATCTTAGTGATCAGTGATCTTTCTTATCGTTATCTTGAATTGCCCTTGCAACATTTTGACTATTCTAAGACATGGATAACGATCAAGGAAATTTTTGCACCAGGATCACGCTATGGTAAAAAACGCTGGTATCTAGCTGTACCAAGTGTGATCATCTTATTAGCTTTGACGGGTGCGATCATTTCCCCGGCTCAGGGTTCTGAAAGTAAGCAAAATGCAGCATTAGAAAAAGCGATCGAGTCAAATAACAAAAAAGTGGCAACGCAAAATAAGGAGATCCAAGCTGAGAAAAGTAGTCAAGCTTCAAGTGTTCAAAAAGCAAGTTCTGAGCAACCAACAAGTAGATCTGAATCTAGTTCAAGTGATTCATTGACCCAAGCTGAGCTTACTCGAGCACAAACTTTACCGATCACAGCAGTAGGTGATTCGGTCCTTGCTGATGCTTCAGCAACACTCCAAGGGATCTTCCCTAATATGTATGTCGATGCTAAAGTCGGACGTCAGGTCAAAGAAGCGATCCCAGTCTTACAATCGTTAGCTCAAATGGGTAAACTATCTGACACAGTTTTGATCAGTGAAGGTACTAATGGCCCATTTACGGAAGATGAGATGCAACAGATCATGACGATCTTAGGTGATAAACGCAAAGTGTATTGGATCAATGTCCATGTTCCGACACGACGTTGGCAAGACCAGGTCAACGATGATCTAAAGGAAGCTGCTAAGAAATATCACAATCTAAAGATAATTGATTGGTATGCTTACAGTAAAGATCATGCCGATTGGTTCTATGGTGATAATGTTCATCCAAATCCAGAAGGACTCAAATACTATGGACCTTTTGTAGCCAAACAGATACTAAAATAAATAAAAGATGCTTTCAGGTTTTGAAGGCATCTTTTTTACTTAAGTAATAATTTTGGAGGGCTGATCTTGATCCCAAAAAGTGGTTGGAGTGTATCATTAGACATTAAACTTAGTGTTGTAGTTGGAGCTATAGGTGCTAACTTTAGCTGAAGTTCTTTTAGTGTTAGGGGCTTTTTAGTTGGCAATAAAACAACTTCAGTCGGCAAAAAGCGTACTACTCCTATTGGCAAAGTTTGCGTGGGCGTTGTGAAGTAAACTTTTAAAGTCAGATCGAGTTCTGTGGTCAAATGTAAAAAATCACTGATACGCAATGGACTCACCTCAATCGTATTATAAAACATTTGTTCGATAAAGACAAAATTTTTATGCTATTGCAAATAAAGAAATGTAATATTTTTTATTTAAATCGTTATCAAATGCTTAAAAAGAGATGTTTGGCTGAGGTTTTGTATAGAGGGTACTTTGTCTACTTGGGGAAATGATGATAGAATATAAAAGGAATAACATGAAAAACTACTTCGGCTTTGCCGATTAGAATAGGAATATCAATTGATGGAATTAGAATTTTTAGGTACAGGTGCGGGCTCACCTGCGAAATTTCGCAATGTATCATCGGTCGCCCTTAAACTGTTAGATGAGGAAAATGCGGTGTGGTTATTTGATGTTGGCGAAGGAACGCAGCATCAGATTTTACACACGACGATCAGGCCACGTAAGGTCGATAAAATCTTTATAACGCATTTACATGGAGATCATATCTTTGGACTACCTGGTTTTTTAAGTAGTCGTTCATTTCAAGGGGGAGAAAAATTACACCCACTGACGATCTATGGACCTAAAGGGATCGCTGATTTTGTGAGGATAAGTTTGAAAGTTTCGCAAACACATCTTTCATACCCACTGCGATTTGTAGAATTAACAGACGAAGGTGTGATTTTTGAGGATGATAAATTCAAAGTTTCATTTCAGCGGCTAGATCATCGGATCGAATGTGTGGGTTATCGGATCGAAGAAAAAGACCATCCAGGTGAACTGTTGATCGATAAGTTGCGGGCTGAACATGTTCCTTCGGGGCCGATCTATGGTCGGATCAAGGCTGGCGAAGTTGTGACTTTACCTGATGGACGTACGCTTGATGGTAAAGATTACATCGGTGAACCCCAAAAGGGTCGGATCATCACGATCTTAGGTGATACTAGACAAGCACCTGGGATCTTAGAATTAGCGCAAGGTGCAGATGTGTTGGTACACGAGAGCACTTTTGGTAAAGGCGAGAGCAAACTAGCACGTAACTATTATCACTCGACGTGCATTCAAGCAGCTAAGATCGCAAATAAAGTGGGTGTCAAGCAATTACTATTGAATCACATTTCGGCACGTTATGTTGGACCTTTAGCAACGCAACTGCAAAAAGATGCTGCAAGTATCTTCAGTAATGTCAAGGTAGTCAAAGATTTTGATGTGATCGATGTTCCATTCAAAAAGAAAGGTGAAAAAAGCTAATGACAGGATATAAGCAATTAAAAGATCTAACGAATCGAGTTGTTTTGATCACAGGGGCTTCTTCTGGTTTAGGCGAACAAGTTGCCTATCAAGTTGCCAAGCAAGGGGCGATCGTAGTTGGGTGTGCTCGGCGCAAAGATAAGCTTGAAAAAGTAATGGCTGTTTGTCGGGCGATCTCTGGGAGATTGGCCTATGCTTACCAATTAGATGTTTCTCATCCGCATCAGATCGAAAAAGTGATCGATGAAGTAGAAGCAAATGTCGGTCCGATCGATGTTTTGATCAATGATGCTGGTTTTGGTTTTATGCGTCAAGCCCTGGACTTTAGAATGGATATTGCCGAAAGAATGTTTCGGGTCAATGTCTTAGGCTTGATGTATGTAACTAAATATACAGCTTTATATATGGCTAAGCGCAAACGAGGCATGATCATCAATGTAGCCTCGATCGGTGGTAAGATCGCAACTCCCAAATCATCGATCTATTCAGCTACTAAAGCAGCTGTGATCGCATATTCAAATGCTTTGCGTTTAGAATTAAAACCTTTGGGGATCGCAGTCTTGACAGTCAATCCAGGTCCGATCAGAACAGCTTTCTTTGAAATTGCCGATGAAACAGGCGAATATATCGATCGGGTCAAGAAAATGTCATTGAATCCAGAGATCGTTGCTGAAAAGATCGTTAAGGCGATCGGGACACGTAAACGCGAGCTCAATTTGCCATATTATATGGAACTAGCGCATCACGGGTATCAAATGTTTCCGTGGCTAGGTGATCATCTGGCTGGCGGGATCTTTAATAAAAAATAATAAAGGATAGGTAAGATCTATGAAAAAACAATGGAGTTTGATCGGAATTTTAGTTTTAGTCTTGGTGATCGTGATCTTTTCATGGTTAAATGTGCAACCTGTGACTGTTAATTTTGGCTTTTCCCAAGTTACGATGCCGTTAGTTGTGATCTTGGTGATCTCATTACTTTTAGGTGTTATTTTAGCAGTTCTTTTCTCGATGACGACTATTTTGCAACAAAAGCAGGAATTAAAACAGGTCAAGAGTAAATTAGAATCTAATCAAGCAATGCGCCGGGCAGATAAAAACATTAAACAAGAGATAAAACACGATACAAAAACAGAAGAAAAGTAGTTAGATGTAGGGGGAAAAATATTGGTTTCAGCAAAATATCGATGGCAAGAAGAAAACCTGGCCCCAACTCCAGCTAGCCAAGCGATCGCAGATGAATTTGGCTTGGCTACTCTAGTGGCTGAGCTGTTAGTGAAGAAGGGATATACGACCGTCGAGGAGGTTCGCAGATTTCTTGAGCCATCAAGTACGAGTTTTTACGATCCATATTTACTATATGATATGCAAAAAACAGTTGATCGGATCCAAGAAGCGATCGTTTCAGGTGAGCATATCACGATCTATGGTGATTATGATGCCGACGGACTGACTAGTACGGCGATCATGTATGAGACTTTGACACAGTTAGGTGCTGATGTTGATTACTATATCCCTGATCGCTTCAAAGATGGTTACGGTCCCAATAAAGACGCATATGAACGTTTGATCGCTAATGGAACTGAACTGATCGTGACCGTTGATAATGGTGTCTCAGGTCACGAGGCGATCACTTTGGCAAATGAAAAAGGTGTTGATGTGCTCGTCACTGATCATCATGAATTGCCCCAAACGCTACCAGATGCTTATGCGGTGGTCCATCCTCGCCATCCTAAAGGAAAATATCCGTTTGGTGATCTTTCAGGAGCGGGGGTAGCTTTTAAAGTGGCAACAGCGCTGTTAGATGAGATCCCACAAGAGCTCTTGGATCTAGCGACGATCGGAACAGTGGCTGATCTTGTCTCATTGACAGATGAGAATCGTGCTTTGGTCAAATTTGGGTTGACGGCTCTGGAAAATACCTTGCGTCCTGGATTACTTGCTTTATATGAAGTTGCGGGCGTTGACCAACGAGCGATCACTTCAGAAACGATCGGTTTTTCGTTAGGACCGCGCTTAAATGCGATCGGCCGAATGCAACATGCCCAAAGTGGTGTTGAGCTGTTGACGACATTAGATGATGAGTTAGCGACAGATCTAGCCAAAGAAGCTCAGAGCTTGAACATCCAAAGACAAAATATCGTTGAAGAGATCACAAAGCAAGCATTGCATAAGCTTGAACAAGAACCAAAACATTTGGTCAATGTTGTAGCCGGTTCTGATTGGCACGAAGGCGTCTTAGGGATCGTAGCGAGTCGTTTGGTCGAAAAAACGGGCCGGCCGACTTTGGTGCTCGATATTTCAGATGAAGGGATCGCTAAAGGCTCTGGGCGGTCGGTCGAGGACTTCCATCTGTTTAATGCCTTGGATGGACATCGGGAACTGATGACAAGCTTTGGTGGTCATCACATGGCATGTGGATTAGCCCTTGAAGTTAGCAATTTGTCTCAACTTCAAGCGATCTTGGATGAAGAGGCAAAAGCCCAAGAACTTGATTTAACAAAGAAACCTGTTTTGAAGGTGTCAGCTAAACTTAAGGCCAGTGAAGTTACGCTAGATCTGATCGCTTCGTTAGATAAACTAGCACCTTTTGGGACGGATAATGAAGTTCCATTATTTGAGATCATAGACTACCAAGTTGTGCAAGCTAAAGCTCTAGGTAAGACAAATGATCATTTGCGGTTGGATCTAAGTACTGGTAAGACCCAATTAGCAGCCTTAGCTTTTGGTGTTGGTGATAAATTACCAGAATTACTAGCTCAGCCTAAGTCATTAAAATTTGTCGCCTCAGTCGATAAAAATGAATGGCGTGGTAACGTTAGTCCACAATTATTGATCAAGGACTTAGCTCAGGCAGTTAAGCCAAAGCCACAAGTGATCATTGAGCGAAGCGAACGATTACAAAAAGAGCAGTTTTTGAGGCCAGCTCTTTATGGCTTTTTCAATGCAAACTTAGCCCAACGTTTTGCTGATCATCTGCCAGCCGGTTCTAAATGTGTCGTTTTTGATCAAAATCTATCTCAATTGACAGCAGATGAAATAGTTTTAGTCGATCTACCACAAAACCTTGCTCAATTGGAATTTGTTTTAAGTAAACTTGATTGCGCTAAAGTCCGGGCTATTTTATACACTAAGGCTAAAAGCGCACCATTACCTGAAAGAACAGCGCTTACTAAAGTGTATAAATTTATTTTTCAAGTAGGACATTTGAATTTAAAGACAGACCTTGATCAGGCTGCAACTCAAGTGGGACTAGAAAAATCTCAACTAGTTTTAGCCTTAAAGATGTTTTTTGAGGCAGGATTTGTTACAATAAAAAATGGAATTTTAGTTGGTGTGAGAAATGCACGTCCACATCGATTAGAAGATACAAATAGTTATCGCACACATGGCCAGCAAATACAAGTCGAAGAGCTAGTTTCGACTAGTTCAGATGAAGAGTTGACTGACTGGTTACTACAACGTTTAGGTTAGTGGCGAGAGAAGGAGTTAAAAAATGGCTTTGGATTTAAATAATTATGTTGAAAGTATCCCTGATTATCCTGAAAAAGGGATCATCTTTCGCGATATTACGCCCCTAATGGCTGATGGTGAAGCCTATCGCCAAGCAACAGATCGGATCGTTCAATTTGCCAAAGATAAGGGCGTTGAAATGGTCGCTTGTCCTGAAGCCCGTGGCTTTATCGTAGGCTGTCCCGTGGCTTATGAATTAGGTGTTGGCTTTGCTCCTGCACGTAAAGCAGGTAAGTTACCACGAGAAACGGTCGAAGCAAAATATGATCTAGAGTATGGTACTTCTGCACTTTACATGCATAAAGATGCGATCAAGCCAGGACAAAAAGTTTTGATCGTTGACGATCTATTAGCAACTGGTGGAACGATCGGTGCTACGATCGATCTAGTTGAACAACTCGGTGGTGAAGTAGTTGGCTGTGCCTTTATCATCGAATTAAAAGATCTAAATGGACGAAAACGTATCAAAGATTATGATACACTATGCTTAATGGAATACTAAAAAGCGAGCCTAGTCAGCTAAAAGTTGACTGAAGTGAACCCCCTAAGTTGGACAAAGGAATCTAACTTAGGGGGTTTTACTATG